>OKMX01000002.1_pt1 | contig 258917 bp, 208 predicted proteins | sample 1613551 | NCBI WGS metagenome assembly OKMX01 (sample SAMN04436865, study PRJEB24849) | human gut metagenome | biome: human gut; feature: NICU; material: stool | host: Homo sapiens | place: USA: Saint Louis, MO | collected 2011-10-01 | reverse complement strand
GCCATGCCCCTATCTCAAGCCCAAACCAAAGTGCGCAAAATCTCGGGCGTTATCGTTACTCATGCTATGAGGCATGAGTAACAGCGCTTTTTTATGGTATAGCAAGGTCAATTATTTATCGTCAAAAATCAGTTGGGAACTGATTTATTCTTGGAGGTTATGCAGTAGCGTCATAGGAAAAACAAGGAATTGAGAGGACTCTTATGATTTCCTATGTACGAAACGTGGGTAAGACGGTACTTGCAGCGGTCGTTAGTTTGGTGTTCATCGTTGGTGCTGCTGGCTGCGGTAACACTCAAAAGGATGATGGCCCAGACTATGCGGATGATGAGGCGATGTCCATAATCGCGAAAGGGTATCAGAAGCGTTCGGATGTCATCGCTCAATATGAGCAGAAGAAAGATACCGATTCCGTCAAACATGTCAAAGATGCTGTTCAGGCTGAAATCGATAACGATAAGCCTTTGAAAGAGCGGCAGTTCAAGGATTCGAAGTTGCAGGAGAAAGTCATTGCTTATCTCAACCTGCTTGAGGATTCTCAAAAAGTGAACGAGGATTATTCCTATCTCAGCTCGAATTACCGCACCGAATGGACCAAGGTATACGATAAGCGTTCGGCATTGCTCAAGGATTTTGTCGATAATTACAAGCTCACGGTAGACGGTAAATATCAAGATTCATTGAATGATATTGTTGCCAACGGTTCGTCCGTCAAGAAAAAGACGGAAACGGAAGACGCGCTGAATAATCTGATCGCCTCTGCGACTTTCGAGAAAACTGATGACGGATATGGCTACTACACATACTCAGCCGTCATCGAAAACACCAGCGGAATCGATTTCGGTACCGTCAACTTGATATTGGCTCTATACGATGCCGATGGCGTGAAGGCTGCCGAAGTATACGCCAGTACTAATGCTTGGCCTGCAGGAGAAAAGGTAAAATTCGAAACCGGTAGCGATGTCGATGCGGCGCAGGTGAAGGCGTCTGTCGACCACTATGAAGTAGACGATTAAGCGTATCCATACACAACAGATAGTGATGGCCCACAGGGAATCTTCCTGTGGGCCATCACTATTAAACGTCAATATCAGTCAACTTACGCCGAGAACTGTTTGCCGAATTCCGAGAAGAGCTGACGGCGGGCGAAGACGAGCAGGCCGAGCAGCACCAGCAGGGAGACCAGCCCGCTGACCATCACCAGCACATCCCACGGAGCCCAGCCGAGCGGAATGAACGTCAGAGGCAGCAGACCGGCGACGATGTCGAACGCCAGATACTTGGCGTACTGGTCAATGGCCTTGGCCCGCAGCACGATAAGCAGCACCACGTCAAAGACCAGCGAAACCAGACACGTGATCGGTATGACGAACATGGTGACGACACAATTCATCGTCGCCACAAACCAGACCAGCGCAATCGCCAGCATGATATAGAAATATCGAAACATGAGGCGAAGCGGCCGTGACGCGTGCAGAATCGCACTGTTGATGAACAGCACGCTGATGATCAGAGCGGCCGCCGATGCACTGGCAATCGGTATCGGCCATGAAAACAGATAGCTGAAGAAGCCATGCAGCAGCAGAATCGCGCCGGTTGCAAACATGATGATCTCCACCGTCAGACGCCTCGGACGCAGATAGATCTGCTGCGCGGGGAATGCGGCGGGAGAGGCCTCGCCGTGCAATTCGTTCTGGCAGAGCGGGCAACGGGCCATATCGCCGGTGAAATCGACGTTGCAGGCATCGCAATGCTTCATGCCGACGCTCCTTTCTCCACATGCACGCCGGCGATGTTCATACGACCGCTGATGCCCTGCGTGGCGAGAATCCGGCACAGGTTCTTGATGACGTTCAGATCATGGTAGATGGTGGAGATGCCGATGCTCAGGTCGTCGCCGAACGAGCAGACCGTGAAATTCAGGCTGGCCGGTGTGGTGAGGAAGCTCACCGAACGTACATGGCGCGCGAGTCGTTCGTCCAAGGTGACTCGGCCAAGGTTCGAGACGGTGGTCGTGGTCTCGCGGTCGGCGATGAACCGGGCCAGCTCCAGCACCCAGTCCTTGGCAGGGGAGGGCGCGAGACGCAGCGCCGGATTCTTTTCCAACGCAATCATGCGGTTCATATGCGATTCGACGCGCTCGCGACTGGTGGCATGGCCGAGCTGCTCCTGCACATGGCGGGCGATGTCGGCCAACGGCTCATCGGTCAGCAATCCACCCATACCGTTGCCGTGCGCGGTGCAGGCGGCGGACTGCTGGCCGTCGCCGGTCGCGTCTGGGCTCGTTGCGGAAGTTTTCGCGGAGTCCTCATCGGCTTCGATATCGGCCGGCGTGTACGCCACGTAAGTCATGCCGTAGAAGTTGCGCACGGTCTCCGACCTGAAGAAGGCGCGCAAGTCGACCGGAATATCCACGCGAATCGCGCGATTGCGGGCGCGCGAGGGCATGACGTCGCGAATCGCGCACAGTATCGCGGCGATGAGGTAGGAGGTGAGGCTCACTCCGCACTGATGTGCTGCACCAAGCACCTTACTGGCGCTGACGTGATATTCCATGAACGTGGGCGCGTCCCGGTCGATAGGGCCGGCGAGCCGGTAGATCTTCGTGCCGGGCGCGGCACCGGCCTTGTCTTTCTCGTAGTATTTGTCGAAGCTGTTTTCGGCTTTGTCGCTGTCCGAGCCGTCGTAATCCGAAGGCACATCCGGCACGTCATATCGCTCGGCAATGTAGGCGTGCAACAGTGACTTGAACAGGTTGATGGCGCCGCGACCGTCCGAAATGATGTGCGAGACCTCGAGATTGACACGATTGCGGAAATAACTCACGCGGAACAGCATGCTTTTGGGCCCGTAATGCAGGCGCGAGCACATCGGCAGATGTTCCGGCTCTACTTGGGGGCGTCCATCCGACTGTTCGAGATAATGCCAGAACATGCCGTTGAGCAGGTGCACGTTGAAGCTCGGGAACTGGGCGATGGCATGGTCGAGCGCGTGCTGCAGAATGTCCGGGGCGATGTCGTCCGCCAGCTCGGCCGAATAGCGGAACACGGTCTGCGAGGAGCGGCCAGCCTGGGAGGAGTAGAACTTGCCGATGTTGTCTAGTCGGTACCAAGTACGTCTTGCCATGCGTCGCCTCCCTCCGGTGCGTTGGCGGTGGTGCCGGTGCCGGGAGCTGGTTCCAGCGGTGTGCCGTCGAGGAAATGCTCGATGATTCGGTAGGTGGTGGCCACCAGTCCCACGGCCGACGTGTTGAGTAGGTAGCCGTGGATGCCATCGTGAATCCGGTAACAGGAGACGTTGTCGTTCACCAATTGCAGACGACGGGCGTACGCCTCGTCCTCGTCTCTGAGCGGGCAGTATTCGGCGGACAGCACCAGTGTGCGCGGCTGATTGCTCAGGTCATGCGCGGTGAGCGGCGCGAAGTACGGATTGGTCAGGTCGGCCACGGACGAACGGTACATGTCGATGCAGTCGGCCATGTCCTGTGCGGTGAGGATGTAGTCGGTGCCGTTGGTCCGCACCGATTCGAACGGGCTGGTCTCGGGATTGTAGTCGTTGCCGACTACCGGGTAAAGCAGCATCTGCGTGCGCGGCATGAACTCACCGCGGTCGCGGGCCATGAGCGAGACGGCGGCCGCAAGATTGCCGCCCGCGCTGTCGCCAAACAGCACGATGCTGTCGGGATCCGGTGCTGGGATTGTCGCAGATGTATCGCCCCCGCCGGCGGGGGCTGTCGGCGCAGCCGACTGGTGGTGGTCAACATCACCAGAACCACCCACCCCAGAAATCGGCAATTCCCCAGCAAATAGCTGCCGGGCTACCTCATAGCAATCCTCAACAGCAGTAGGGAAGCGGTATTCGGGAGCCAGCCGGTACTCGACCGAGATCACACGGCGTTGCAGACGTACGGCCATATGCGCGCAAGCCTGCGTGTACAGGTTGATGCCGCCTGTAGTCCAACCGCCACCGTGGAAAAACAGGATCGTGCCACGCGGCGTGACTGAGGGAAGTTCCGTGTTGGCATTGCCGGAAATACCGTCGGCGTTGCCGCTCGACGTGCTTTCCTTGATGGGTATTTTGGGTAGGACTTTGGGTAATACGGCGGGCAGAATCGCGGATATTGCCGAGGTCACTGGCGTGCCATTGGCGGAAGATTCCTCCAGGGCTTCGGGCAGGGGCGCTCCATAGGCGACCAGCGGCGTGAACACTCGCAATGGTACGGCATATCCATCCGCCATAGGCGCGAAGACGTCCTCGACACGGCATTTCGGATTGGCGGGTGCCTGCTTGGCGATAAGCTCTTCCGCCACGCGCTGCAATTTGTACGACTTGCCCGCGTTGGGCTTGATGTAGCTGGCGGCCTTCATCGCGGCGAACAATGCCTCGTTGATCGGCATGACGACAGGTCCTTTCAGCGGCGGATTCGGTAGTGCGAACACCCCAACCTTAGCTTATGACCGGCATGAACAAAAAAGGGAAGGAACCCGAGAGTTCCTTCCCTGTGTGCCGTATCAGACGCGATACGCGCCGATTATCAGGCGGCGAAGTATTCCACGCCGGCCTCGAAGATCGGCTGGTACTTGTTGCCGGGCACGTTGACGTACAGGCCGTTGCCGGAACGCTCCGAGTGACCCATCTTGCCAAACACGCGGCCGTCCGGGCTGGTGATGCCCTCGATGGCGAGCAGCGAGCCGTTCGGGTTCACATCCAGGTCCATGCCGGGGGTGCCGGTCTCGTCCACGTACTGCGTGGCGATCTGGCCGTTGGCCCTGAGCTGGGCGAGCACCTCGTCGGAGGCCACGAAGCGGCCCTCGCCGTGGGAGATGGCCACGGTGTGAATGTCGCCGACCGAAGTCTTGGACAGCCACGGGGAGAGGTCGGAGGCCACGCGCGTGCGGACCAGTCGGCTCTGATGGCGACCGATGGTGTTGAAGGTCAGCGTCGGGCAGGCGTCGGTCATCGGCACGATGTCGCCGTATGGCACCAGACCCAGTTTGACGAGCGCCTGGAAGCCGTTGCAGATGCCGAGCATCAGACCATCGCGGTTCTTCAGCAGGTCACGCACGGCCTCGGTGACGGCCGGCGCACGGAAGAACGCGGTGATGAACTTGGCGGAACCGTCCGGCTCGTCGCCGCCGGAGAAGCCGCCCGGGATCATCACGATCTGGCTCTTGTTGATCTCGTCGACCAACGCCTGCGTGGATTCGGCGACGGCGGCCGGCGTCAGGTTGTTGACGATCAGTGTGGTCACATCGGCACCGGCGCGCTCGAAGGCGGCGGCGGAATCGTACTCGCAGTTGTTGCCCGGGAACACCGGGATCACCACATGCGGCTTGGCCACGGAAGAGCCGACGTACACGGTCTTCTTCGGCGCGTGGAAGTCGATGGTCTCGACGGTCGCGCCCTTGTCCTCGCCCTTGGAACGGTACGGGAACACGGATTCGATGCCGGACTCCCAAGCTTCCTGCACAGCGTCCAGGTCCAGCGTCTCGCCGGCGGCCTTGAACACGTACTCGGAGGTGGTGGTGCCGATTTCGCCGATCTCGACCAAATTGGAGACGGCCGGAAGCTTGGCATCGTCCGCCAGCTCGACGATGAACGAACCGTATGCCGGGGTGAACAGGTCGTCCACGGTGATGCTGTTGTTCAGGGTCACGCCGATGCGGTTGCCGAGCGTCATCTTGAACAGGGCTTCGGCGGTGGCGCCATAGCCCGGCGTAGAGACGGCCAGGGCATCGTGGAAGTCGGTGAGCTCCTCGATCACGGAGAACACTTCAAGCAGCGCATCCTTGTCCGGGGTCAGACCGTCGGCCAGGTAGCGCGGCGCGATGCGTACGATACGGTGATCGGCGTCCTTGAATTCAGGGGAGGTGGCGCGCTTCATGTTGCCCACGGCCACGGCGAAGGAGATCAGCGTCGGCGGCACGTCGAGATCCTCGAACGAACCGGACATGGAGTCCTTGCCGCCGATGGCGCCGGCGCCCAGGTCCACCTGGGCCATCAGCGCGCCGAGCACGGCGGCCGCCGGCTTGCCCCAGCGTTCCGGCTCGTCGCGCAGCTTCTCGAAGTACTCCTGGAAGCTCAGGTAGGCCTTCTCATGCTCGAAGCCGGCCGCGACCAGCTTGGCCAGCGACTCGACCACGGACAGGTAGGCGCCGGTGAACTGGTTCTTGGACATGATGTACGGGTTGAAGCCCCACGCCATCGCCGAAGCGGTGGTGGTCTCGCCGAACACCGGCAGCTTGGCGACCATGGCCATGTTCGGGGTGAGCTGACGCTTGCCGCCGAACGGCATGAGCACGGTGCCCGCGCCGATGGTGGAGTCGAAGCGCTCCGAAAGGCCCTTGTTGGAGGCCACGTTGATGTCGGTGACCAGCTTGTTCATGCGTTCGGCCAGCGTGCCCTCGCCCCACGGGGTCTCGTAGGACTGCTGTGCCTCGACATGCACGGTCTGGTGCTTGGAAGCGCCGTTGGAGGCCAGGAACTTACGGGACAGATTCACGATCTTGTCGCCGTTCCAGGTCATCACCATGCGCGGGTCCTCGGTCACGGTGGCGATCACCGTGGCTTCGAGGTTCTCTTCGCGGGCGTAGGCCAGGAACTCGTCCACGTCCTCGGCGGCCACGTCCACGGCCATGCGCTCCTGGGATTCGGAGATGGCCAGCTCGGTGCCGTCCAGGCCCTCGTATTTCTTGGGCACGGTGTTGAGGTCCACGAACAGTCCGTCGGCCAACTCGCCGACCGCCACGGACACGCCACCCGCGCCGAAGTCGTTGCAGCGCTTGATCAGACGGCAGGCATCGCCGCGGCGGAACAGACGCTGCAGCTTGCGCTCCACCGGAGCGTTACCCTTCTGCACTTCGGCGCCGTCGAGCTCGAGCGATTCCACGTTATGCGCCTTGGACGAACCGGTGGCGCCACCGATGCCGTCACGGCCGGTGCGGCCGCCCAGCAGGATGATCTTGTCGCCGGGGGCCGGGGTTTCGCGGCGCACATGGTCGGCCGGGGTGGCGGCCACGACCGCACCCACCTCCATGCGCTTGGCCACGTAGCCGGGGTGGTAGATCTCGTCGACCTGACCGGTGGCCAGACCGATCTGGTTGCCGTAGGAGCTGTAGCCGGCGGCGGCGGTGGTCACGAGCTTGCGCTGGGGGAGCTTGCCTTCCAGCGTCTCGGAGACCGGCACGGTCGGGTCCGCGGCGCCGGTGACGCGCATCGCCTGATACACGTAGGAGCGGCCGGACAGAGGATCGCGGATGCAGCCGCCGATGCAGGTGGCCGCGCCACCGAACGGTTCGATTTCGGTGGGGTGGTTGTGGGTCTCGTTCTTGAACAGGAACAGCCAGTCCTCGTCGTGGCCGTTCACGTCAACCTTGACCTTGACGGTGCAGGCGTTGATTTCCTCGGACTCGTCAAGGCCGGTCAGGACACCGTTCTTCTTGAGCCACTTGGCGCCGATGGTGCCCATGTCCATGAGGCAGACGGGCTTGGCGTCACGGCCGAGCTCGTGGCGCATCGCCAGGTAACGTTCGAAGGCGGCCTTGACGGTGGCGTCATCGATGGTCACTTCGTCCAGCTCAGTGCCGAACGTGGTGTGACGGCAGTGGTCAGACCAGTAGGTGTCGATCACCTTGATTTCGGTGATGGTGGGCTCGCGGCCCTCCTCGCTGAAGTACTTCTGGCAGAATTCGAGGTCGGCCAGATCCATGGCCAGACCGCGCTCGTCGATGAACTTCTGGCCGGCTTCGGCGTCCATCTCGTTGAAACCGGCGATGGTCTCGACCTTGCCGGGCACCGGCACCTGGGTCTTCAGGGTTTCCTTGGTCTCCAGGCTGGCCTCGCGGGCCTCGACCGGGTTGATCACGTAATGCTTGATGGTGTCCACGTCGGCGTCGGTCAGGTCGCCTTCCAGCGCGTACAGCTTGGCGGAGCGGACGGTCGGGCGCTCGCCCTGGGAGATGAGCTGGATGCATTCGGCGGCGGAGTCGGCGCGCTGGTCGAACTGGCCGGGCAGGAACTCGGTGGCGAAGACCTTGGCGCCGGCGAAGTCGGGCAGGTCGTAGGCCACATTGTCCACCTGAGGCTCGCTGAACACGGTGGGTACGGTCTGGTCGAACAGCTCCTGGGAGATGCCTTCGACGTCATAGCGGTTCACGATGCGCAGGGCCTTGAGGCCGGTCAGTCCGAGGATCGTGCGCAGTTCGCCCGCAAGCTGCTGGGCTTCGACATCAAAGCCGGGCTTCTTTTCCACGTACACGCGAAAAACCATGGAAATCCTTTCTTGAAAATAGTGAAAAATTGAAGAAGTGCGGTAAAAGAACTTGGCTCCCCTCTCCGAGGGGAGCTGTCAGCGGAGCTGACTGAGGGGAGTTGCCATGGCGGTGAACGTCTTGACCTCCCCTCAGTCGCCTATCGGCGACAGCTCCCCTCGGAGAGGGGAGCCAGCTGTATGTTTCTGCTACCTGCACCTAAACGACTTACTCGGCGACTTCGATGCCTTCGGACTTGGCGAGTTCGGCGAGGCGCTCCTCGATCTCTTCGTAGGCCGGGATGATGCTGCCGAGACCACGGCGGAACAGGTCCTTGTCAAGGTGCTCGACCTTGCCGGAGTGGTCCTTCTGGTCCCACAGACGGCAGGAATCCGGGGTGATCTCGTCGGCCAACAGCAGCGTGCCGTCGGTGGCGCGGCCCATTTCGATCTTGAAGTCGACCAGCTTGACGTCGATCTTGGCGAAGATCTCGATCAGGGCCTCGTTAATCTTGCGGGCCAGCGGGGCGATCTCGGCGAGATCCTCGCGAGTGCATACGCCGAGGGCCACCAGGTCATCGTCGTTGACGAACGGATCGTGCAGATCATCGTTCTTCAGGAAGTACTCAAGCACCGGCTCCTTGAGCGGCAGGCCTTCCTCCACGCCCAGACGGGAGCAGAAGTGGCCGGCGGCCACGTTGCGCAGCACGATCTCCAACGGGAACATGTTCACCTTGCGCACCAGCTGGCCGGTGTCGTCCACTCGCTTGATAAGGTGGCTGTCGATGCCGCGCTTCTTGAGCAGGTCGAAGATGATGGTGGTGATGAGGTTGTTCAGGCGGCCCTTGCCGGTGAAGTCTTCCTTCTTTTCACCATCGCCAGCGGTGGCGGTGTTCTTGTATTCGACCCACAGAACCTCGGGATCGTCGGTTGCGTACAGTTGCTTGGCCTTGCCCTCGTAGAGCTTTTCCAGCTTCTCCATGACTCACCTTTCAGGAGTGGAATTTCTGGGTGAACTAACGGTAAAAGGGTACCAATCGAGGGCTACAACAACACTCAGCATGACACTACGATGCGGCCAACGCATCATACGTCGCTGCATCGAACGGCCATACGCTGTTGGGATGGCGGAGGCGGCCGTCATTGGCCAGTACGATCAGCTCGTCTCCGGTCGTGTAGCCTTCCGGCATGAAGGTATCTACAGAAGCGCGTGTGAATACTCAGATGTTCGTCAATAGACGAAACATGACTCTTCGGCCATATGCACACGATAATGGGAGTGACGAAATGGTACAAGGAGGTTCGTCATGATCGATCATATTGGTTTGTTTGTTTCCGACGCCGCACAGTACGCGGATTTCTACGAGAAGCTGCTGGCCCCGCTGGGCTACGTCAAGAAAGTGGCGTACCCGACCGCCGTGTGCTTTGCCAATGACGAGGATGGCGACAGCGTTTGGCTGGAGTCTCCGAAGGACGGCAACCCGGTGGTGCCGTCTCATGTGGCGTTCCGCGCCAAGGATGAGGCCGCCGTCAAGGCGTTCCATGAGGCCGGTCTCGCCTCTGGCGGTACCGACAACGGCGCTCCGGGCCCGCGCCCGAACTTTGGCCCCACGTATTACGCCGCGTTCATCCACGACCCGGACGGCAATAATATTGAGGCCATGCTGAGCTGATCAGGCCGTGGACTACTCCACGGTAATCGTCAACGCATCGGCCACGAGGCCGGCCTTGGCACGGGCGTCGGCTTCGGACTCGCCGACAGCCAGTGCCACGGCCATGCGGCGGTGGCCATGCACTTCGGGCTTGGCAAAAATGCGCAGGTCCGTGCCGGGTTCGGCCAGAGCAGCGGCCACATCGGTGAACTCGGCCTCACCGTCGCCGGCCACCACAATCGCATGGCTTGCCGCCACCGAGCCGGCCGGAATCGTGAGCGCCACATGCTCGGGGGTGATCGGCAGGCCGAGAATCGCGCGGGCGTGCAGCGCGAACTCGCTCAGACGCTGGGAGGCCATCGTCACCATACCGGTATCGTGCGGACGGGGGGAGACCTCGTTGAACAGAATCGAGCCGTCGGTGAGCACGAACAGCTCCACGCCGAATACGCCCCAACCGGTTTCGCCGGCCGCCTGAGCCTTGGCCACCAAGCCTTCAACGGCGGTACGTGCGATGTCGCGCGCCCGCTCGGCCTCACCATCGGGCTCGGTAGCCGGCTGCCAGGACTCGCGATAATCGCCGGACTCCTGACGTTGGCCGATCGGCGCGCACGTCACAATGCCGGCGGACGAAGAAACAGTCAGCACCGTCAGCTCACGCTCCAGCGGGGCAAGCGCCTCAACGATCACGCGCGACACATCGCCCTCATCGGCGGCGCGGCGTCCCTCCTGCGCTTCGGTCCAAGCGGCATCGATGGCGTCGGCGGAACGCACCACCGACTGGCCGTGACCAGACGAGCTCATCACCGGCTTGACCACGCACGGATAACCGACTTCCGAAGCTCCGGCGCGCAGCTCTTCCAGCGAGCCGGCAAAACGATACGGTGTAGTCGGCAAGCCCAATTCTTCGTGGGCCAGTACGCGCAGGCGCTCGCGGTCCATGCAAATCGCGGCGATTTCGGCGCTCGGCACCACCTGGGTGCCCGCGGCCGCAGCACCGGCCAGCACATCGGTGGCGATGGCCTCTACCTCGGGCACGATGATGTCCGGCTTGATTTCATCGAACAATGCCTGCAATTCGGCGGCATTCGCCATATCCAACGCGCGATATTCATGCGCCACCTGCTGGGCCGGAGCGCCGGCATACGAGTCAGCGGCGCACACCCACGCGCCCAGTCGCATGAGCTCGATGGCCACTTCCTTGCCCAGCTCACCAGCGCCCAAAAACAGCACGCGGGTGGGGTGCTTGCCCAGCGGTGTGCCCAGCGGGCGGTTGGCTGCGCGAGTTGCGGGGGAGACGGCGGAAGTCTCGGCGGGAATTGCGGGAGAGGAGGCGGAAGTCACGGCAGTATTCACGGCGTTCTCAGTCATACCCACATTCTGCCATGCCGCGATGATTTCGGTATGCCGCGTGAGCGGAGTGCCTCGCGTGGCCAAAATTACGGGCGGAATATCCGGCTTCATGGGGCGGTAAATTCCCCATGGGGCGGTAATGAGTCCATGGGGCGGTTTGTTGGTTTTGTGAAACCGCGGAATTAAGCCGTTTTGTCTTACCTCCCCATGGGAATTTCACCGCCCCATGGGCAGGTTGCCGCCCCATGAAGATTCAGATGCCCGTAACCCGCCATAAATACTGGGTATAGACACGCCGTTGCGTGCGTAACAGAGCCGTCGTACCTTAGCAATTACCGGCCGATGAAATATGGGGCGGTCGGGCCAACATTTTGGGATGCAACATATAGCGAATAGCGGCGTGCCGGTTCCGGCATTTCAGGCTACAAGCCGGCACGCTGGCAATAGTCGAAGGGGGAGGGCGACATGCCGACGTCGAACGCGGCTCTGATTTCTCGACGGGCGGCTAGTCTGCCCGGCAATCCTTTTGCTGAGGCGGACGCACGCGCTGCAGCAGCCGTCGCCGCCGGCAAGGATATCATCGACCTAAGCAAAGGGAATCCCGATGGGCGGCCGCCATCCTTTGTGCAGGACGCGCTTTCTCACGCTTCCCACAATCCTTCCCTGTTCCGGTACCCGCCATTTGACGGGCTTCCGGAATATCTGAATGCGATTGCCGGCTGGTATTCGCGCCAGCACAACGTCACCGTGGACCCCGTCACCCAGCTGCTGGCGACTTCCGGCTCGTCCGTCGGCATCACCACCGTCATCCAGACGCTGGTCGATCTGGGAGATACGGTGGTGGCGGTCGGCCCGTATTACCCGCAGTACGAGGGCTCAACAGCAGTGGCCGGTGGCCAGTTCGAGACGATTCCCGCTGACCCGAGCCGCGGATTCCTGCCCGACTCGGACGCGGTGAATCCAGCGCTATGGACTCGCGCCAAACTGCTGATTCTGAACTATCCCAACAATCCGACCGGCGCGGCCGCAACACCCGAACTGTATGAGACGGCCGTGCGCCTGGCCAAGCAATACGGATTCATCGTACTTAACGATTTCGCCTATGCGGGGCTCGAGTTCGGCGACGTGCGCTCGCTGAGCCTGCTGGAGACTCCGGGCGCGCTGGACGTGGCGCTGGAACTTGGCTCGCTGTCCAAAATGTATATGGTGGCCGGCTGGCGTGGCGGATTCGTGACGGGCAACGCCGAAGTCTTGCCCGCAGTCAAAGCCGTACACCGGCAGACTGCGGTGTTGGCTTCCAGCGTTATTCAGCAGGCCGGTGCGGTGGCGCTGGAATCCGATCAGAGCACGGTGAAGCTGCTGGCCGTGCAATATCAGCATCGTTTTGAAGTGGTGCGTGGCGGGTTTACCCAAGCCGGTCTGCCGGTGGCCGAGGCCCAAGGCGGACTGTTCGCGTGGGCGCGCGTGCCAGAGCGGTGGCATGGCGATTCCGCCACATTCGTGGATTGGCTGCTCAACGCAGCCGGCGTGGCGCTGATGCCGGGGGTCTGCTTCGGTCAGGCGGGCGAAGGCTGGGTGCGTATCAGTCTGCTCAAGCACACCGCCGAGTTGTTCCAGGCCGTGGCCCGCGTCGATCGTGCGCTGCGAAGCGCGTGATTCAATATTGGGCAAAATGCGGCAGTCCATACCATTTCACACGCGTTCAGGCAGCGCGGCCGACGCCATTGCAGCGCGGTGGTTTAGGATGAGGCAATGCGCGAAAACGGGATTGAAGAGAGCATTGATCGTCCGCTGACTATCGCTCTTGTGGTCGATACGGTGGGCAATCAGGGCAACGGCACCTCCAATTCGGCCTTGCAGTGGGCTGCAGAATTGGAGCGGCAAGGCCATCATGTGAGGCTTGTCGGTATAGGGGCGCCCGAATATCCGGCGCGCGTGAATAAGGTGCCGCTCGTCTCGTGGGTGGCCGCCAAGCAGCTCATGCAATTCGCCGAACCCAGCGACACGTTGTTCCGCACCGCCTTCCAAGGCGTGGATGTGGTGCATATCTATATGCCGTTCAAATTCGGCCGTCGTGCCACTAAAGTCGCCCACCAAATGGGCATTCCCGTGACTGCCGGATTCCACCTGCAGCCGGAGAACGTGTTGTATTCGGCCGGCCCGCTACGTCGCATTCCCGGTATTTCCAGCTTCCTGTACTGGCTGTTCAAGCACTGGCTGTACAAGCACATTGACCACATCCATGTGCCCACCGAAATGACCGCGAGCCTGTTGCGCGCGCACGGGTATAAAGCCAAGTTGCACGTGATTTCCAATGGTTATTCACCGGTGTATTCGCCGAAGAAGCCGGCCGATCCGGATGCCTCGGCTCCCGTGCCGTTCCGCGTCATCGCTTCCGGCCGACTGGCTAGCGAGAAAGATCAGATTACGCTGATCAAGGCGGTGTCGATGTCCCGGCACGCCGGCGATATTCAGCTGGTGATCGCCGGTACTGGGCCGCTCAAGCAGTATCTCAAGTTCCGCGCCGGGCGTTTGCTGGCGCGCAAGGCCGATATCGGATTCCACAAGCACGCCGATATGCCCGATTTGTTGCGTTCGGGCGATTTGTTCGTGCATTGTTCGATTGCCGACATCGAATCGATGAGCGTGATCGAGGCGATGGCGTGCGGATTGGTGCCGGTGATCGCCGCGTCCGAACTGTCGGCGGCCAGCCAGTTCGCGCTGATCGACGAGTCGTTGTTCCCCGTGCGGGACGCGGCCCTGCTGGCCCGACGCATCGATTGGTGGATCGCACATCAGGCCGAGCGTGCCGAATGGGGCGAGAAATACGCCGAATACACCAAGGCGCATTATTCCGTGGAAGCCTCGGTCCACAAGTTCGTGGATATGGAACGCAAGGCGATAGGGGAGTAGGAGCCTTCTCGTTTGCGGAGAGGTCTTTCCCTCAGTCCGCCTGCGGCGGCCATCTCCCTCATCAGAGGGAGCTACGAAAAAAACCTCCCTCTGATGAGGGAGGTGGCATCGCGAAGCGATGACGGAGGGAGAGATTAGCGAAGGATTTTACAACAACTCAATAAGTTGATCGACCTCTTCAGGCGTGGTGGCCCAGCTGGTGCAGATGCGCATCACGGTGTGCGTGTCGTCGGCCTTTTCGGTAAAGCCGAGCTTGACCTCGCGCTCCAGACGGTCGATGGTCGGCTGATCCATCGTCACGAAAATCTGGTTGGTGGGCGCCTCGAAAGTGAGCGTGTAGCCCTTGACGCGCAGGGCCTCGCGAATATGATCGGCCGCCTCATTGGCGTTGCGGGCGATCTTGAAGTACAGATTGTCGGTGAACAAGGCGTCAAACTGCGCGCCCAGCACGAAGCCCTTGGCCAGCAAGGCACCGTGCTGCTTGATGCGGGTCAGGAAGTGCTTCGGCGTGTTGTGCTTGGTAAACACCACGGCCTCGCCGAACAGGGCACCCACCTTGGTACCGCCGATGTAGAACACGTCGGCGATGGTTGCCAGATCCGCGAGCGTCATGTCGGAACCGGTGGCGGTCAGCGCGTAGCCGAGTCGCGCGCCATCCACGAACAGCGGCATATCGTACTTATGCGCCACATCGGCGATAGCCTGCAGTTCGGCTTTGGAGTAGTTCGTGCCGTATTCGGTGCTTTGCGAGACGTACACGGAGCCCGGGAACACCATGTGCTCGTAGTTGCCGTCCGCATAGAAGGTCTTGCAGAACTCGTCCAGTTCGGTCGGGTCCATTTTGCCGTTGTGCTGGGGGATCGTGAGCACCTTGTGCCCGGAGAACTCGATGGCGCCGGCCTCGTGCACGTTCGGATGGCCGGAGGCGACCGCGACCACGCCTGCATACGCCGGGGTGATGGTGTCGATGACGACCTGGTTGGTCTGTGTGCCGCCGACGAGGAGCCACACATCCGCGTCCGGCTGGCCGCAGGCCTCGCGGATCTTGGCCTTGGCCTGATCGCTCAGTTCGTCGAACCCGTAGCCCGAATACAGATGGTTGTTGGCTCCAGCCACGGCTTCAAGCACTGCGGGATGGGCGGCGCGGGAGTAATCGTTCTCAAAAGACAGCATGACGGACCTTTTGCCCTTATGTTCGGTGAATTGGATATGCCCGAGCGTACAACGCGGTGGTTCCAGGCAGGAGCGGGGAATTCATGGAGAAAAACAAAACCCTTCCGCGAACGGAAGGGTTTTACTGGGGTGGCCAACGCGGCTCGAACGCGCGACCTTCTGAACCACAATCAGATGCTCTACCAACTGAGCTATGGCCACCATAGTGCCGTATTCAGCAAGCTGAAATCGCGCAACAGGTGAATACTATACACAACTTTGCGGATGTGTGCTCATCGGTGTGTCGCGGTGGAATCAAGTGGTTGGTTTCATTCTTGGGGGCCAGTCTGCGGGCTGTCTCAGATGGCGGGATGTAGACGAGTGGGTCTTGTGCGGCGATTGATGAAAAGTCAAGGCACACGACGGCGTGATGGTACGACTGGGGATTGCAGAAATGATTACGTGAGTGTTCACAATGTGAGCATTATGTTTCATGTCAACCGCGACCCTCCTAGTTTCACACGATGTTACCTACACCAAACAAGGGAAGAGAAACACCATGGAAAAGGTTAAAGCCTTTGCAGATTGGCTGACCAAGTGGTTTATGGTCATCGTCATCGTCTGGGCCGTCTTCAACTACTTCGTGCCGGCCGCCAGCCTGTGGGGCAAGGCATACACCGGCTACATGCTGGGCATCGTGCTGTTCGGCATGGGCCTGACTCTGACGCTGGACGACTTCAAGCGCATCCTGACCCAGCCGCTGATGGTCATCGTCGGCACCGTAGCTCACTTCATCATCATGCCGCTCATCGCCGTGGCCCTGTGCGCGATCTTCCACCTGTCCGGCCCGCTGGCCGTGGGCGTGATTCTCGTCGGCTGCTGCCCGTCTGGCACCTCCTCCAACGTGATGAGCTACCTGTCCCGTGGTGACGTGGCCCTCGATGTCTCCATCGGCATCCTCTCCACCCTGTGCGCCCCGTTCATGATTCCGCTGCTGATGCAGCTGCTCGCTTCTCAGTACGTGTCCGTGCCGACTCAGTCCCTGTTCCTCAACGCCGTCAAGGTGGTGCTCTTCCCGATCGCCCTCGGTGTGATCTGCCACATGATCTTCGGCAAGAAGATCGAGAAGGTTACGGTCGCCCTGCCTATCGTTTCTCAGGTGGCTATTCTGCTTATCATCGGCGTGGTCGTTGCCGCCAACGGTCCGAAGCTGTTCGTGGCCAGCTCCCTGATGGCCATCCCGGTGGTCATCCTGCACAACCTGTGCGGCTACTCGCTGGGCTTCGGCTTCTCCAAGCTGATGTACAAGATCTACCCGAAGGGCTTCCGCTACGCACAGCAGAAGGCCATCACCTTCGAAGTCGGCATGCAGGACTCCGCTCTGGGCGCAACCCTGGCCCTGACCTCCTTCGCAACCAACCCACTCGCTGCCGTGCCGTCCACCTTCTTCTCCGTGTGGCACAACATCTCCGGTTCTATCCTGTCCAGCTGGTGGCGCAACCACGATGACAAGCACGAGATCCACTGGGATTCCGACAATGGCGAGAAGGGCTCTGCCAAGAGCACCGTTTCAGCGGCCCACCCGTTCGACGCCGATAAGGCCGCCAAGGTCGCTGCCTGAAATCCTGAAATGGTGAGAAAGGTCGGGTAAGGCACGACTCCAGTCAGTCGGTCATCCACCTTTCCTACCTCGCATAACATAGCCGCTCCCGCTTACTCCCGATTGAGGTATCGGGCGTTTCGCGAGCGCGGTTTTGCTATAATTGGTAATGCAGAAAGCGGCAAGGTAATACGGCAAAGAGGCCGGGTCGCTAGAGGTTCCCATCGGATATGGAAGAGCACGAGGATGTGCTGGAAACAGATAACACAGAAGCGGATGTGGTGAAAAGAAACATAATGTAACCTCCTTGGCGGTGCCCCCGTGTGACATAGTCTCCGCGGGGGCACCTGCTGTGTGGCGTTCCCTTTTTGCGACGCATTCCCGGGAATATTGCGTTGGGAGGAGAGGAAAAGTACAGGGCGCAAGAGGTCTCCAAACCAGTGAGTTGTGGCCCGGCGCGTCGTTGTCCGGAGGAATCGTAATATAGATATTCGTGTGTGCCAACAGCACGCCTTATGTAACAGGCGAGCATGCTGGGATATCCTTCAAACCGCTGATCGCACGCAGTAATGCGCCGACGGGAGGGGCGAAGGCCATCGGGCCGGTGGACTGGGCTATCTTTTCCGATTCGTCGGGTGCCGCCAACAGGCGGATACCAAGCGAGTGTGCTGAAAAGTGTGGGTGCAGTGCGGCGGTCACACAAAAGCAAGAGAAACCACTGAATCGGAGAATTCAAGTTGCCTACTATTGAACAGCTCGTCCGTAAGGGACGTCAGGCAAAGCCGAAGAAGTCCAAGACTTTGGCCCTGAAGGGCAGCCCGCTGCGTCGCGGCGTGTGCACCCGTGTCTACACCACCACCCCGAAGAAGCCGAACTCGGCTCTGCGTAAGGTCGCTCGTGTGCGCCTGTCCTCGGGCATCGAAGTCACCGCCTACATTCCGGGCGAAGGCCACAATCTGCAGGAGCACTCCATCGTGCTCGTGCGCGGCGGCCGTGTGAAGGATCTCCCGGGTGTGCGTTACCACATCGTGCGTGGCGCGCTCGATACCCAGGGTGTCAAGGACCGTAAGCAGGGTCGTTCCCTGTATGGAGCAAAGAAGGCGAAGTAAGAGATATGTCACGTAAGGGACCTTCCAAGAAGCACGTCGTGCTGCCCGATCCGATCTACGGTTCCACCGTGGTGGCGCAGCTCATCAACAAGATTCTGCTTGACGGCAAGAAGTCGATCGCCGAAGACATCGTCTACTCCGCGCTCGATATGGTCAAGGAGAAGTCCGACCAGGAGCCGGTGGCTGTGCTCAAGCGCGCCCTGGACAACATCCGTCCGTCCCTCGAGGTTCGCTCCCGCCGTGTCGGTGGCGCCACCTACCAGGTGCCGGTCGAGGTCAAGCCGAACCGCGCCAACACCCTGTCGCTGCGCTGGCTGACCGATTTCTCCCGCGCCCGTCGTGAGAAGACCATGGCTGAGCGTCTCGCCAATGAGATCCTGGATGCCTCCAACGGCCTCGGTGCTTCTGTCAAGCGCCGCGAGGATACTCATAAGATGGCAGAGGCTAACAAGGCCTTCGCTCATTACCGCTGGTAATCACTCGCCCTGAGTAAAACTAAGGAAAAAGATGGCTGAAGAGATTTCGGACCTCCACGACGTCCGCAATATCGGCATCATGGCCCACATTGATGCCGGCAAGACCACCACTACCGAGCGTATTCTGTTCTACACCGGTAAGAACTACAAGATCGGCGAGACCCACGACGGCGCCTCCACCATGGACTTCATGGCGCAGGAGCAGGAACGTGGTATCACCATCCAGTCCGCTGCTACCACCTGCTTCTGGAGCCGTCAGTCCCACGACACCAAGGACAAGTTCCAGATCAACATCATCGATACCCCTGGCCACGTGGACTTCACGGCCGAGGTGGAGCGCTCCCTGCGTGTGCTCGATGGTGCCGTTGCCGTGTTCGACGGCAAGGAAGGCGTGGAGCCGCAGTCCGAGACCGTGTGGCGTCAGGCTGACAAGTACGGCGTTCCGCGTATCTGCTTCATCAACAAGATGGACAAGCTGGGCGCGAACTTCTACTACTCCGTCGACACCATCAAGGAGAAGCTGGGCGCTACTCCGATCGTGATGCAGCTGCCGATCGGTTCCGAGAACGACTTCACTGGCGTTGTCGACCTGGTTGAGATGCAGGCTTACGTGTGGAATGGTACCGAGGAGCTCGGCGCCAAGTACGACACCACTGAGATCCCGGACGACCTCAAGGACAAGGCTCAGGAGTACCACGAGAAGCTCGTGGAAGCCGCTGCCGAAGCCGACGACGACCTCATGAACAAGTTCTTCGAGGACGGCGACCTGTCCAAGGAAGACATCCGCGCTGGCGTGCGTAAGCTCACCATCGCCAAGGAAGCCTTCCCGATCTTCTGCGGTTCCGCCTTCAAGGACAAGGGCGTTCAGCCGATGCTGGACGGCGTTGTCGATTACCTGCCGTCTCCTGAAGACGTGCCGGCCATCAAGGGCTACAAGCCTGGCGATGAGTCCGTCGAGATCGACCGTCACCCGGTCAAGTCCGATCCGTTCGCGGCTCTGGTCTTCAAGATCTCCACTCACCCGTTCTACGGCAAGCTCGTGTTCGTGCGCGTCTACTCCGGCTCCGTTGTGCCGGGCGACTCCGTGCTCGACTCCACCCGCGAGAAGAAGGAACGTATCGGCAAGATCTTCCAGATGCACGCCGATAAGGAAAACCCGATGGACCGCGCTGACGCCGGTAACATCTACACCTTCGTGGGCCTGAAGAACGTGACCACCGGTGACACCCTGTGCGCCATCGACGATCCGATCACCCTCGACTCCATGACCTTCCCGGATCCTGTGATCCAGGTGGCCGTCGAACCGAAGACCAAGGCCGACCAGGAGAAGATGGGTATCGCCCTGTCCAAGCTGGCCGAAGAGGATCCGACCTTCCAGGTCACGACCGACGAAGAGTCCGGCCAGACCCTGATCGCCGGCATGGGCGAGCTCCAGCTCGACATCATCGTCGACCGTATGCGCCGCGAGTTCAAGGTTGAGTGCAACCAGGGCAAGCCGCAGGTCGCCTACCGCGAGACCATCCGCAAGGCCGTCATGGACCAGGGCTACACCCACAAGAAGCAGACCGGTGGTTCCGGCCAGTTCGCAAAGGTCCTGATGAACTTCGAGCCGCTCGACACCACCGAGGGCAAGACCTTCGAGTTCGAGAACAAGGTCACCGGCGGCCACATCTCCGCCGAATTCATCGGCCCCATCGAGGCCGGTGTCAAGGAGGCTATGGAGTCCGGTGTTCTCGCCGGCTTCCCGGTCGTGGGCGTCAAGGCCACCGTCACCGACGGCCAGATGCACCCGGTCGATTCCTCCGAAATGGCCTTCAAGCTCGCAGGTTCCATGTGCTTCAAGGAAGCTGCCCCGAAGGCCAAGCCGGTCATTCTCGAACCGATTATGAAGGTCGAAGTCCGTACGCCGGAAGAGTACATGGGCGAAGTCATCGGCGATCTGAACCAGCGCCGTGGCAACATCCAGTCCATGACCGACGGTGTCGGCGTCAAGGTCATCGACGCCAAGGTCCCGCTGTCCGAGATGTTCGGCTACATCGGCGACCTGCGTTCCAAGACCCAGGGCCGCGCCATGTTCACCATGGAGATGGACTCCTACGACGAGGTGCCGAAGAGCGTCTCCGAGGAGATCATCAAGGCCCAGCGCGGCGAGTGACACGCGCCACTGCATGAAGTAGCCAGTGTCTCCAGTCAGCGGTAGTATCGTATACCGCTGACTGGGTTCTGGCTCTTCAAAGTGGCACATAACCCAGAAACCCAGTAGAATAAGCGAGTCCCTGTGCGAAAGGGTGCAGGAAACTCACGAGACGTCCAGGAGGACAAAAGTAATGGCAAAGGAAAAGTACGAGCGTACTAAGCCGCACGTTAACATCGGTACCATCGGCCACGTCGACCACGGTAAGACTACCCTGACTGCCGCCATCTCCAAGGTGCTGCACGAGGAGTTCCCGGATGTCAACCCGGAGTACGACTTCAACCAGATCGATTCCGCTCCGGAAGAGGCCGCCCGCGGTATCACCATCAACATCGCCCACATCGAGTACCAGACCGCTGAGCGTCACTACGCTCACGTCGACTGCCCGGGCCACGCCGACTTCGTGAAGAACATGATTACCGGTGCTGCCCAGATGGATGGCGCTATCCTCGTTGTGGCCGCCACCGACGGCCCGATGGCCCAGACTCGCGAGCACGTGCTGCTCGCCCGTCAGGTTGGTGTTCCGAAGATCCTCGTCGCCCTGAACAAGTGCGACATGGTCGACGATGAAGAGCTCATCGAGCTCGTCGAAGAAGAGGTCCGCGACCTCCTCGACGAGAACGGCTTCGACCGTGACTGCCCGGTCATCCACACCTCCGCTTACGGTGCTCTGCACGACGATGCCCCGGACCACGAGAAGTGGGTCCAGTCCGTTAAGGACCTCATGGACGCTGTCGACGAATACATCCCGACCCCGGTTCACGACCTGGACAAGCCGTTCCTGATGCCGATCGAGGACGTCTTCACCATCTCCGGCCGTGGTACCGTTGTCACCGGTCGTGTCGAGCGTGGCCAGCTGGCCGTCAACACCCCGGTCGAGATCGTTGGTATCCGTCAGACCCAGCAGACCACCGTCACCTCCATCGAGACCTTCCACAAGACCATGGACTCCTGCGAGGCTGGCGACAACACCGGTCTGCTGCTGCGTGGTCTCGGCCGTGACGATGTCGAGCGTGGCCAGGTTGTGGCCAAGCCGGGCTCCGTCACCCCGCACACCAAGTTCGAGGGCGAAGTCTACGTGCTGACCAAGGACGAAGGCGGCCGTCACTCGCCGTTCTTCTCCAACTACCGTCCGCAGTTCTACTTCCGCACCACCGACGTCACCGGCGTCATCGAGCTGCCGGAAGGCGTCGAGATGGTTCAGCCGGGCGACCACGCTACCTTCACCGTTGAGCTGATTCAGCCCATCGCTATGGAGGAAGGCCTGACCTTCGCTGTGCGTGAAGGTGGCCACACCGTCGGCTCCGGTCGTGTGACCAAGATCCTCGCCTGATTTTCATCAGACAAGGATCTTCGCTTGAACTAGCGTTATAGAAAATCCCCTCCGAGTTTCCTCGGAGGGGATTTTCTATAACCGCAGCAGGATATGGATATGTACCACGACTTCCGGCCTGGATGCGCTAGTGTTGCTTTCCAATAGATAAGAGGAATGCGCGTTCGCGGAACGCCGTGCACAGCCGGGACGTGCCGGACACACGCTTATTTATCACGTGTATGCAGGCGACTGGCAGCCGACAGGGGAGTGCCAGCTGATGGATTATGGCGTGATACGCGCGAGCAGATTGCACGCGTGCAGGAGGATCGTGAGCCATTGGCGGTCTCGTTCTCGCAGTGGCAATGATTTGACCGATGTAAACACTTGAGATTCAATAGACACCGTGAAAGAGTTCTGTACAAAATGGTGGAAGCGCATTGCCACCGTTGACATGTTGTTTATTGGCGTTCTGACTCTGCTGGCCTCGCTGTTCGCCTCCTGGCTCAAGCAGTTCCCCGGATTCAGCCTGTTCGGCGCGCTTATCATCGCGCTGCTCATCGGTATGATCATCCAGTTCCCGATCCGCAGTGCCTACGTCGGTTCCAATGATGGCCGCAAGGCAGGCGTCAAGGACGCCGCTGGCCTGATTTCCAACAAGCTGCTGCGCCTAGGCATCATCCTGCTCGGTTTCAAGCTCAACCTCGCCGTGCTGTTCACACAGGGCATCAAGTGTCTGCCGATCGCCGCTGTGGTCGTCACGCTGACCATCATCGTGTGCTATGCCATCGCCCGCAAGCTCGGTGTCGACCCGATGCTCGCCATCCTGACCGCCGGTGGCACCGGCATCTGCGGTGCGGCCGCCGTCATGGGCCTGGCCGGTTCCATCAAGGTGCCTGAGGACAAGCAGGACGAGAAGGACAACGACGTGACCATGGCCGTGGCCATCGTAGCCATTATGGGTACTGTGTTCGCGTTGCTGGAGATCGCGCTCGGCCCGCTGACCGGCATGACCAAGGACCAGCTGGGCATCACCGCCGGTGCTTCCCTGCACGAAATCGCCCACGCGGTCGCCGCCGGCGACGCTTTCGGCGCGGTGGACATCGCCACCATCATGAAGCTTTCCCGCGTGCTCATGCTCGTGTTCGCGGCCATCATCATCGCTATCTGGTGGGAGAAGAAGCACTCCGAGGTGGAGAACACCGGCAAGAAGACCGTGGCCTTCCCGTGGTTCATGCTCGGCTTCATCGGCGCTTCGATCATCGGCACCTTCGTGCCGCTCATCGCCTCCATCACCCCGCAGCTTGTGGACTTTGCGTACATCGTGCTCGGCATGGCCATGGCCGCGCTCGGCATCAATGTGAACTTCAAGGCCATCGCGTCCAAGGGCAAGAAGCCGATGCTCGCCAGCTTCCTGGCATCGATTCTGCTCATGTGCTTCGCCGCAGGTGTTGCTGTGCTGTTCTTCTGATAAGCGCTCCAAATACAAATAGCCGAAGGCGAACGACAGTGAGCAATTGGAATGTGCCACCTAAAAATCACGTACTTGCACAACGGATAACCCCAGCCGAACTGGCAGGCCATCGCGATGAATTTCACCACATACGGGCTCAGGCTCGTCGCGTCCGGCATCCAGCCGATCAGCAGCGCGCTGAACGTGAAGTTCCAGATCCACAGCAGTACGAGCAGCACCACCGATCGGGTGAAGTTGCTGGACGATTTGAACGTCACATTGCGGTTCATCACGAAGTTGTAGGTCGCGGAGCACGCTACTGCGATGCCGTTGGAGACCTGTGAGGGTACGCCAATCAAGTGCAAAATCGCGAACGTCGCATACTCCACAATGGTCTGCGTGGCCGAAACGCCCACATACTTGCCCAGCACGGCGAGCCCGTTCTGCTTGTTCTTCTCTTCTGTGTCCGCCATGCCATGCATCTCCGGCCATTCGTCTTTCCATCAATCTCGCAGCATAATATCGCTTCTATGCGAGAAAACCACAGGCCGCCGCAGCAATCGGCACTACTAAAGATAACGCCAGATAAGCCGTTGCGGTGGGGTAGTGGCGTTTGCGGAAGAGCGTCACCATTTCGTTGATGGCGGTCGAGAACGTGGAGAAGCCGCCGAGGAAACCAGTGGCCAGTACCAGACGCCACGGTTCGTCCAATGTTCCGCCAAGTGCCAGCGCAGCAACCAATCCAGCTAGAAAACCGGCAATGAGATTGATAGTGAATGTGGAGAGCGGAAATGCGCGCTGCCAATACGTTTTGATGGTCACATCCAGCAGATAGCGGCAGGAAGCGCCCACGCCGCCGCATAGACATACCAGAATTGGCAAGATTGCAGATGCCATCAGCGTGCGCCTCCCATGATCGTGGCAGAAGAGTGAGAGGCAGATGCGGGATCCGCAGTCGATTCCATCTTCGCGGCGCTGGCCGAATGAGCCGAACGAGTCGATACGGCAGTTTGGGCATCACCTGATGGAGAGCCGGCCAGATGTGTCCCGGTCCATACGCCGGCAGTTGCGCAAGCCAATCCAAGCACAAACGTCACCAGCAGATAGGCGATGCCGGCCGCCGCCTGACCGTCGCAAATCGCGGTGAAGCCTTCTAACGCAAGTGTCGACATCGTGGACAGGCCGCCGCATACGCCCATGCCGAGTCCGCGGCTGGCGAATTCCTTGGAGCGTGCGCCGAATCGAGAGGAGCCGGCCAAGTAAGCGGTCAACCCTGCATAGCAGAAGCAGGCCAGCATGTTGGCCACGAACGTGCCGGTATGGAAGCTGCCGGCTGCGGGAATTTGAGCAAACGCATAGCGAATTGCGGTGCCGATGGCGCCGCCGCAGAAGACGACTAACGCAATATCAAGATGAATGTCGGGAAGTTTGCGAGTCGGGGAGGTGACCGTACGTACGCTCGGTCTAGCGTCTGTGGATGGGGATTGCGAACCCATAATAGCCTTTCCGGAAACCGCTGGATCCTGTTGAAGACACAACGATTCCATGCAATATCAAATCGTGTGTAGGAACTATCAGCAGTGTGCGGTTCGAAACGAGTTCAGGCGGGTTCCATCGCCGGTTCCTTAGCCTACTCGTGGCGGCGACAACAAACGGCAGCAGTATCTCGGATATTGGCCTATCGCGGTGGATTTCGGCAAGAGACTTCTGCAATGCCGATGAACTTGGTTGCCGTGAGGCGATAAAGCACGTAGATGAATTGCTTGGTTGCTTCCATACCTCGTGGGTATGGCTCAACATGGTTTATGGCTATTGGCTAATACAGATCGATTGTCGTTTAATGGAACATGAGGATAACGGGCCCTAATCGCTCGGTGCCGGAAACAAGGAGTTGTGAATATGTCTGAAACCATGAAAGCTGCGATTTTCGTTGAGCCTGGCAAGATGACCGTGGAAGAGGTGCCAAAGGCGGCACTTCAGCAGGATGATGACATTGTGATTCGCATGGTGCGCACGTGCGTGTGCGGCTCTGATTTGTGGTTCTTCCGTGGGCTGAGCGGCCAGACCGCGCACAGTCAGGTGGGCCACGAAGCCATTGGCGTGGTCGAGGAGACTGGCGCGGCGGTCGAATCCGTTAAGCCAGGTGATTTCGTGGTTGTGCCATTCCCGTACAGCTGCGGCAAATGCCCGGTGTGCAAGGCTGGCTTCGAATCCGTGTGCCCGCACGGCGGCTACTTCTCCGCCTGTCAGGCCGAATACCTGCGTGTGCCCGAGGCGGACGGCACCGTGGTCAAGGTGCCCGGTTCACCGGAAGACTACGATGACGCGACGCTCGCATCGCTGCTGACCGTTTCCGATGTGATGTCCACCGGTTATCACGCGGCGGTTTCTGCCGAGGTCAAGCCCGGCGATACCGCCGTGGTCATGGGCGATGGCGCAGTCGGCCTGTGCGGTGTGATTGCCGCCAAGATGCGTGGTGCCACGCGCATTATTGCCATGAGCCGTCACGAGGATCGCGCGGCGCTCGCCCGCGAATTTGGTGCGACTGATATCGTGCCCGAGCGTGGCCAAGAGGCTATTGACAAGGTGCTGGAGATGACCGGTGGCTATGGTGCGGACGCAGTTCTCGAATGCGTGGGCTCCAAGCAGTCCTTCGACACGGCGACTGGCCTGATTCGCCGCGGTGGCGTGATTGGTCGTGTGGGCTTGCCGCACGACGTGGAGATTAGCGCCGAAGGCACGTTCTACGGCAACATCGGCATCAAGGGCGGCCCAGCTCCCGTGCGCCACTACGATATTGACGGTGGTCTGCTGGATGCGGTGCTTAAAGGCGAGATTAACCCTGGCCGCGTGTTCACCGCCGAATATGACCTCGACCATATTCAGGACGCTTATGAGGCCATGGACCAGCGCAAAGTTATTAAGGCGTTGATCCGGTTCTAATCGCGTGGTGTGACGGGGTTTACCACAGTGGTATTTAACGTCCGTATGTATGCGTCGTAACGAGACCCTCGCATACATACGGACGTTGTTATGTGTCTGACGCGGTTTACGCTGAACGATTGTGGTGACGCAAACCGGTCACCTGTTACTCGGCGAGCAGTGCCTTGTACTGTGCAGCGGACTGGGCGAGGGCCTCGTCGGTGATGCCGAAAGCGCCGTACGTGGCGAACGGCTTGAGCCAGGTCGCGCCGATGTAATAAGCCGTGCCCTCGATCGGAATAAGCAGCTGCTCGATGGGGTAGTGGCCGGGGTGCCGGTCTGGTAGGCCGATTCCGGCGAACCGGTGGACACGGCGACGCCGAATTCCTTGCCCTCGAAGGCGTGGTCTTCGGAACCGTATGCCCAGCCGTGCTCAAGCACCTTGTCCTCCCATTCCTTGGACAGGGCGGAGGAGGAGAACCAGAAAATTGGGAACTGGAACACGATGCGGTTGGCTTCCTCAACGGCCTTCTGCTCGGCCTTCACGTCGATATGATTCTGGCCTGATGCGCAGCATCTCGCTGACGTATGGGCGTGACGGTGAGCTGACCGGCAGCGCTGGTCCGTATCCGGGCTCGTATTACTCAGTGCTGCTGGTCGCCGGCTCTGCGGCGGTGCGGGTTGGCACCGATGACGGTAAGTGGCCGGCTTCGTATGCGGATGACGTGTATCCGACCTTGGGTTGGGCGCAGATCGTGGTCGGCGATGTGCTGGCCATCGCCGCGTTGGCGTTTCTGGTTATGACGGCCATGTCGGGGGTTCGCCTGTGGATGGCTCCGAAGCGGCTCGAAACGTTCGGGGTCGGTCGTGAACGGTGGCGACGAGCTGCGGCTGGTGATTCGCGAATCGTCGCCGACGCCGGTGTATGAGCAGATTCGCGCTCAGATCGAAGGCATGGTTCGGGTCGGCGCGTTGCATGACGGAGACCGTCTGCCGTCGGTCCGCCAACTTGCCGGCGATCTGCGCATCGCGCCGGGAACCGTGGCCAAGGCGTACACCGAACTCGCCGACTGCGGCATCATCGACACCGGTGCCGGACGCGCGGCGCGTGTAAAACGGGTCAAGCCGATTCCCGAACCGCTGGTGCGCGCGGCCAAGACCTATGCCGACGAGGCCCGCCGGCTTGGCGCGAGCCTCGATGACGCCTTCAACGCCCTGCGCGCGCAGTGGTAAAGCGCGCACCGATGCGAAGCCTACACGGGGTGCACCGTCAGCGAAAAGTCGCCGATGGTGCTGACGGTCGAGGGCGAGGCCAGATTGCAGACATCTCGCAAGCAGTACGTGGCATACAGCGGAAGATAGGTTGTTCCGCCGTCCTGCGCAATATTGGAGCGGGACAGCACCACGCCCTGCGAGATGCGATATTCGGCATTGGCCAATACGGCGTCGATGGCGGCGTGCGTGCGGTAGCTGCGCCCCGACTTGACCTCGAACGGCATCACAGAATCGGCGTTCGTGTCAGCGATGAAATCGACTTCACCATGTTTCTTTGCCATGTAGTAATACAGCGGAATGCCTTGCGCCGTCAGCTCCTGAGCAATCACGTTCTCGTAGATGGCACCCAGATTCGGTGAGGAATCATCAAGGTATGCGGCTTGCGCGGTCGGTTGCGGGTATCGTGCCATGAGCATACCGGTATCAGACTGGTACAGTTTGAACTTCGGTGATTGCGCCGTGCGTTTCAATGGCGATTTCGGCTCGGTGACGCAGTTGGTTTTCAATGCCACACCCGCATCGACAAGCCAAAGAAAATCCTTCTGATTGCGGTCGTACCGAGCACCGGGGCTGATGGAGGAGACGGCGAATCTGCTGTTACCGTCAATCAGCTGAGTGGGGAGCTGGTCGAAGATCTCCTGCACCTGCAATGCGCGATTGCCTGCGTACTGCGAAATATCGTGGCGATATTGCCGGTTCAACTCGTTCTGCACCGCGCGCACAGCCGCCAAATCACCCTTGGTGTCCAGAAAACGTTGCACGACTTCCGGCATACCGCCGACTACCAGATAGGTGCGGAAGTTCGTCATCATCGCATCGTGAATATACTGGTCGATCGGCGTGACCGACCGGCAGGATTCTCGGATGTTTTCAAGTGTCGCCTTCTGTACGCCGATGGCCCAACAGAATTCTTCAAAATCCATGGGGCGCATGGTTTTTTCGATGACCGAGCCAACGGGGTAGGAGCGTACACCCTTGAACTCAGTGCCGAGCATGGAACCGGAGAACACATAATCGAAACGGCCATCGGCCACCAGAAACTTGACCATGGTCATTACATCCGGTGCCTCTTGCACCTCGTCGATGAAAATCAACGTATCACCGGGAATGAGCGTTGAAGGTGAGAACAAGGTAAGGCGGCTGATGAACTCCTGCACGTCGTTCGCCGATGCGAGCGCGCGGGCCGCCTGCTTGTTCTCGTACAGGTTGATTTCAAGGTAATGGGCGTATTCGTGCTTGGCGAACTCGCGTACCGCGTAGCTCTTGCCGATCTGGCGAGCGCCGGTCAGCAGCAGTGCTTTGCCGGTACCGCTCCGCTTCCATTCCAGCAGATCGTCCGAGATTTTGCGCTCAAGCATGGCAGTTCCTTTCCGAATCCCTTATGAGAGTAGCATTTTCTGCCTTGTATGTGCAAAATGCCGCATTTCAAAATGGGGTTTTGGTGCAAAATGCCGCATTTTAAAGTAGGGTTTTGGTGCAAAATGCCGTGTAAATGGTGAATTGGACGTGCTTGTAAAGGGAGGGCTGGATGACTGTGCGGCTGAACTGCTGTATCGACGAGTTGAGGAACCGTGACGGGCTCGGGTCCGTCAGATCGCCCTGAGGATCGACCGCGACAAGTCCACCGTCAGCCGCGAGCTGCGGCGCGGCCTGTGGTCCGCGTCCGACGAGAAACGAGTCCTATCGCCCCTACAGGCCGAAACGGTTGAAGGCGGGCGCGTGGACGTCGAGGCCGTTCTACTCGGCCATGACCGCGCAGCGCAAGGCCGAGCAACGCGCGCGTCAATCGCGCAAGCCGATGCGCATGGCGTATTCGCCGCTGCTCGCGTGGGTCATGGACACGCTTGGGAAGGGCTGGACGCCCGAGACGATCGAGGGCAGGCTGAAGGCCGAATGGCCGTCCGACCCGCATATGCGCGTCAGCCACGAATGCCTCTACCAGTGGATCCACGCGAAACCGCAGAAGGCATTGGACCCCAGGCGGTACCTGCCGCGGGGCAAACGGCATCGCACGCGGGCGAAGGGACGCCGGTCGAAAATGCCCGGATTGTGGAGGCTCCCGCTATGCGTCCGAAGCCGACGCGATTCGGCGTGCGATTAAAGCGGCTAAGGGCAAAGCGGCGAAGATGAAGGTCTCGGATAAGCGCAAAGCGGCCAAGGAAAAATTGAGTGAGGCGACGGATCAGGGTGGCGGCAACGTTTCCCTGAGCCTGCCTCAACTCGTGGGATGAGCGTGCTCAACCCGTATGGCGGTCACGTGGAGTCAGATGAACAGGTGCGCGAGTAGGATAACCGTCCGTGGTGCAGGTTCATGGTATTAGACGCGCAAGCGCGGACGCGAAATATCGGCAGATGACCGGGCAGCCGGTTAAACCGCTGATTCTCAAACTGTGCCTGCCGGCCGTCATTTCCAATCTGGTGACTACTGCATACAACCTGACTGACACCTTTTTCATCGGTCAGCTCGGCACCGCGCAGTCCGGTGCTATCGGTATCGCGTTCTCCATCATGACCGTGATGCAGGCGCTCGGCTTCTTCTTCGGCAACGGTGCAGGCAACTCGATGAGCCGCGAACTCGGCAAGCAGAACAATGATCGTGCCTCCCGACTACTGGCCGTGGGCTTTGCGGGCGCGGTGATCTCCGGTTTGGTGATTGCCACAATCGGACTGCTGACCCTGCGTCCACTTGTCGTCATGCTGGGCTCGACCTCGACGATCGCCCCATACGCCGTGCAATATCTGACGCCGTTGCTGGTCGCCGCACCCTGCGTGTGCGGTTCGTTCGCACTCAACGGATTGTTGAGATACCAAGGTCAATCGGCGTTCGGCATGATTGGTCTGGTTTCAGGCGCATTGCTGAATTTCCTGCTCGCGCCGTTGCTCATCTTCGTGCTGCACCTCGGAATTTTCGGTGCCGGCCTCGCCACCGCCATCTGCCAGACGGTGAGCTTCACGATTCTGACCACGATGAGCCGCAAATTCGGCGTGATGAAACTGTCCCTGCGCAATTGCAAACCGGATATGCTGCTCATGCGCGAAGTGGCTGGCGGCGGTCTGCCTTCGCTGATCCGCCAAGGCGCCGGCTCGATTTCCGTGACTTGCGCGAACATTGCCGCCAATCCATTCGGCGACGCGGCCATCGCCGGCATGGCCATCGTGATGCGCATCATGTTGGGCGCCAATTCGGTGATCGTGGGCCTCGGCCAAGGTTTCCAGCCGGTGTGCGGATACAACTACGGGGCCGGCCTGTTCGCGCGAGTCAAAGAGGGATATTGGTTCTGCGTGCGGCTCGCCACCTGCGTGCTCGTGGCGTTGGCAGCGCTGCTGTGGATTTTCGCGCCGCAACTGGTCGAGATCTTCCGTTCCGACCCGGCCGTGGTGGCGGTGGGCGTGGCTGCGCTACATATTCAATGCTGCACGGTGATTCTCAACGGCTTCAACATGATGGGCAATATGATGACCCAGACCATGGGCCGCACCGGCATCGCCTCGTTCCTGGCCTTGTGCAGGCAAGGCCTGTTCCTGGCGCCAATCGTGCTGATTTTGCCGATGATGTTCGGCGTGCTCGGCGTGGAAATGGCCCAATCGGTGTCCGACGTGCTGACGTTCGTGGTCACCATCCCGTTCATGCGGCGAATCCTGCATGAATTGCGGTAGATGTCATCAAGATTTTCGACCTCCAGACCAGGTGGGCCGAGCATATTTCGTCTGAATCTCTGTAGTTTTCCCTTACCGTTGCGTTCATTAGGTCGATTATGCGTTCATTAGGTCGGTGCCCTGCTTAGCACGAGATAATGAGCATTGGAATGAAGCCATTCTTGAAGGCAGTGTTCATCACAAGTGACCTAATGAACGCATAATCGACCTAATAAATGAATGGCGGATGGCTAATACGGAGCCTGAATGCAGAATATGAAACGTATGAAAGCCAACCAGGCACACAAGTGGCCCGTGCCGGAGCGCATCGAATCGCTGTACCGCACCATGGCTGACGTACTCGGCCCGACCGGGTGGTGGCCGGCGGCGCCTTATTCGGCGAATCGATAGCCGAATCGACGGGCGAACCGATGGATGGCGCGGCGGGCGAATCGGCGGCTGCCATGCCGATTGAAGCAGGCGCGCTACCTACTGGCCCCGCCACGCCTTTGGACCTCATCGCATCTGCGTCGCGCATCGCCTCGATAATGCTCAGGTACGTCGGTTTGGAAGTCGCGCACCCGCGCAACGACCCGGATTGGATGGCGTTCTGGAGCATGGCGCGATTCATCTACTACCACTACGGCGAACGCCTCACCATCGAAGACATCGCCCGCGCCGACGGCATGTCACTGATGTCGATTTGACTGGCCAGCAGGTCGCCGATTGGAGGGGAAAAGGGATAGGGAACACAGAGGCAGAGGATAGATGTCGGTTCGGTTGCATCCTGCGTGGTGAGTTGTTGTCCAGATGGTTGCCTATACGAACCAGTGACAGGAAATCAGGGGAACGCGAGCGAGAGGAGTGTGCATGGGGCAGTTCGGCGTCATGATTGGCCAGTTGGTCGGATTTCTGATCATGCTGATGGTCGGGTATGGATGTGTAAGGCTTCGATTCTACGGTCAGACGGCGTTGGATGGCATGTGCTCGTTGTTGCTCAACGTGCTCATCCCCGTGCTTGTGTTTTCGAACGCCGTCGATGGTGCGGACCGCGCGCAGCTCGCCGCCAACTGGGGCGTGATGCTGCTGACCGCCGTGATGTACGCGCTGCTCATCCTGGTGTTCTGGCTGGTCGCCAAACTGTTGCGGCTCAAGGGCTCACGCAGCCACGTGTTCCAGACGGCGCTGATTTTCGGCAACGCCGGATTCATCGGCATTCCGTTGATTATGGCACTTTGGCCACAGAACGGTGCGATTTACGTGGCGCTGATGTCGATCATCGACCAGACGCTGCTCTGGACGTACGGCGTATGGCTGTGCGAGCCGGTCGCCGAAACGACTGGCGGCAACGCGATTGGCGCGCGAGGTGCGGTCGCGAACGGTTCGGTGAACGGCGCCGGTTCGGTGGGGGAGGCTGCGAACAGCGGTTCTCCGGCCGTCGCCCGCCCCTCGCTAGGCACCCGCGTCCTCGGCCTGCTTAAACGATTCGTCAATCCCGCCTTCATTGGCGTGATGCTCGCCCTGATTCTGATTCTGCTCGGCGTCAAGGTGCCGGACATCATCCTGAAGCCGCTGCACACCATCGGCAATATGGCCACGCCGATGTCGCTAATCTACTTGGGCGGCCTGTTCGCGCTGACCAAGTGGTGGGGCGTCCTCAAACGCTACGAACTCTATGTTGGCCTAGTCGCCAAGATGATCGCATTTCCGCTCGCCTTCTACGCGCTACTGACCGCGCTGACCGGCGCATTGCCGCGACTGCCGATCACCCATGACATGGTGCTGATGATTACGGTCATCGCCGGACTGCCGACCATGACCACCATTGCCATGTTCACCGGTCGCAAGAACAACATGCCCGAGTATGCGGTCGGCTTCGTGCTCGTAAGCACGCTGTTCTCGCTGGCTTCCCTGACCATCGTCTCGGCGGTCGTGTTCTGAATTGTCCCCTTCGACGAAAAGAATGCCGGGGGCCTCCGGCGCTTGGAACCTCATTCATAAAATAAATGCTGGCTATTCTTTTTACCACGAATCAGGAACCATTTTTTGTTGTTCTGACCGAAAGATAATTAAGCGCAAATGGCCTTCATCACATGCTCTTCGCGGCCTTGTCGACACAGCGCAGTGCGTTGAGCGTGCGTGGGTAGCCGATGTACGGCATGCACTGCGATGCCACAGTGATGAGGAAGTGTCGATCGTTGCCGATGCGCATGTTGGCGCGGGCATGACTGGTCAGTTGCGGCTCGCACCCACCCTGGGCGGCAAGGAAGCAGAACGTAATCATCTCGCGCTGCTTCAGGTCGAGCCCGGTGCGGGTGTAGTAGTCGCCGAAGCAGTTGGCCGCCAGCCAGCGATTGATATGGCGCTTCTCATCGGGGCCAGACTTGTAGAAATTCTTCATGCCCTCGCCGAAGATATCCACTTGGGCTTGGGTGCCGGCTTCTCGTCTCGTTTCGGGAGTGGTGGTGGACTGCGAGGGCAGCGGCAGTGTGACTTCCTGCGCGCGCAGCACTTCGTTCAGTGCCGCGATAAACGGATAGACGCGGGCGATGCCTAGGTATGCCACAGCCTGATACGTCGCTTCCTTGATTTCCACCGGTGTGAGTCCCGCAATCATCGCGGCCGGCACGATGCCGCGGAATTCGGTGAGACTCTGGCTGCCGAGCAAGGTGGCCAGAATCGCCAGATAGCGGGTCTTGTCATCCAATTCGTTGACGCCCGGCTCGTTCGGGACCTCGTCGAACGCGAAATTTTCGATGATTTCGGCCAGGTCCGGGTCGTCTTGGCCCTCGAACAGGCAGGGGACGGTAGAAACGACGGCTTTTAACACGACCACGTAAGGAGCGTTGGGAGACTAAGTAGCGGCCCGCCCCCTGGAATATTCCAGGAGCAACACACATCGCATAACACACAACACAACATACAAAAAAGAACCTCGTGAAACGAATTTCACGAGGTTCTTTCTAGTTACGTTGAATGACTCCCATTAGACTCCCACAAGAGAAGAGCAATGGCGGAATTCCAACGTTGCTAAGCTCTCAAACTCAGATGTGGAAGTAGAGCTCGTACTCGAGCGGGGTCGGAGACAGGCGAGCCTGGTCGATCTCGTCGCGCTTGAGGCCAATCCAGGTCTCGATCAGGTCGTCGGTGAACACGTCGCCGGCGGTGAGGAAGTCGTGGTCCTCTTCCAGGGCGTCCATAGCCTCAGCCAGGGAGCTCGGCACCTGCTTGATGCCAGCGTGCTCTTCCGGCGGCAGCTCGTAGAGGTCCTTGTCGACCGGCTCCGGAGGCTCGATGTGGTTCAGGATGCCGTCCAGGCCAGCCATCAGCTGAGCGGAGAAAGCCAGGAACGGGTTGCAGGACGGATCCGGAGCGCGGAACTCGATGCGCTTGGCAGCCGGGGAGGTACCGGCCAGCGGAATACGGATGGCGGCAGAACGGTTACGAGCGGAGTACACCAGGTTGACCGGAGCCTCGAAGCCCGGAACCAGACGGTGGTAGGAGTTCAGGGACGGGTTGGTGAAGGCCAGCACGGAGGAGGAGTGCTTGATCAGACCGCCGATGTACCAGCGGGCCAGATCGGACAGGCCAGCGTAGCCCTTCTCGTCGTAGAACAGCGGCTTGCCGTCCTTCCACAGGGACTGGTGGCAGTGCATACCAGTGCCGTTGTCGCCGGCGATCGGCTTCGGCATGAAGGTCGCAGCCTTGCCGGCCAGAGCGGCGGTCTCGTGGACGACGTACTTGTACTTCATCAGGTCATCGCCTGCGTGCTGCAGGGTGTTGAAGCGGTAGTTGATCTCCTGCTGACCAGCGCCGGCCACCTCGTGGTGGGAACGCTCGAGAATCAGGCCGACCTTCTGCAGGTTGGCGACCATATCGTCGCGCAGATCCTGAGTGTGGTCAATCGGCGGAACCGGGAAGTAGCCCTTCTTGACGCGGTTCTTGAAACCGATGTTCGGGGTGCCGTCTTCCTCAACGTCAACACCGGAGTTCCACGGAGCCTCGATGGAGTCGACCTCGTAGAAGGAGCGGTTCATGCCGTTCTCGAAGCGGACCTTGTCGAAGATGAAGAACTCGGCCTCAGGAGCGAAGGAGGCGGTGTCGGCGATGCCGGTGGACTTCAGGTAGGCCTCGGCCTTGCCGGCAACCTGACGCGGGTCGCGGGAGTACGGCTCGTCGGTCAGCGGGTCGACGATGGAGAAGGCCACGTCAAGGGTCTTGTGCTTGCGGAACGGGTCAACGAAAGCGGTCTCAACGTCCGGAACCAGCTTCATGTCGGACTCGTTGATGGCCTGGAAGCCCTGAACGGAGGAACCATCGAACGGCATGCCGTCGGTGAAAGCGTCCTTCAGGAATTCGCTAGCCGGCACGGTGAAGTGCTGCTGAACGCCGATAAGATCGGTGAAACGGACGGAGACATACTCGATGCCTTCCTTGTTGATAAGGGCCTCGACGTCTTCCTTGGACTTGAGTTCGGTCACGGGACCGCTCCTTTCGTATGAAATATAACGGTATCCATCGTAAAATCGCGCGTTTCGCCGGCTCGAAACTTGGGTTACGAGAATGTTTCGTGACTGTGGCCGACAATCGCGCAGGCGCGTTATTTCAACGAAACATCATTACAGAATGGAAACGGAGGCTATCGGGGGAGTGGGTAGAGATGTCCGCAACGTGGACAGTGGATATTGACAGGTGACGTAGGTGGATGTATATGGACGCGATTATGAGACATATGACGAAGCCCCGGAACTGATTAACGGATTCCGGGGCTTCTGTGCGATTTGGTGGTGTGCTGCCGATCAGCGACCGCGCATCGCGCGGCGGGAGATCTTCTGCGGGTGGTTCGGGTCCATGCCCTTGGGGATGGCATAGCCTTTCTTGGCCTGCAGCGTGCGCAGACGATCGTTCAGCGTTTCCATCTCGGCCTTGGTCAACAGGAAGCGACGACGCGGATGAATCTTGGCGATCAGTGCGTTCTTGTGGTTCGTGGGCTCATAGCTCTTGGACTTGGTCACCGTGCTACGCAGCTTGGTCAGCGGCACCTGCTTGGGGCCGTGGCCCACGGAGATGCGGTACACCGGAATGGAGGAGCCGGCGGTGACGCCCTTGATATCGTGTTCCTGACGATCCATCGCCTTCATGACGCGACCGTATTCGCCTTCGCCGATCAGGTAGATGCCGTTTATCGAAGTGCCGCGCCAGATGGCATCCTTGGTCTTCGGGTCGATCCACACCGGTTCCTGCGGGAAGTCAAAGCCGGCTTTCTGCATGTTGCTCAGCACGCCGATGGCGGCACCAGGCTTGCCATCAATCTGCTTGTAGCCGACTGCATCCGCGCGGCGGGTGAGCATCATGGTGGCCAGCAGAATGCCGAGCATGATGGCGGTGACCATGGTGAAGATCCAGGTCAGCCAGGTCCACTTGGCAATCAGACCGATGATGATCATCACGACTACAGGCAGCAGGAAAGCACCGGCCTCAAGCCACGGCAGGGCCTTGTCTTCCTTAGCCGTGTACTTGTAGATCCGGATGATCTGCTTGATTGTGCTCTGCTTCTTCGGCTTCGCGTCCTTTTCCGCCATCACTTCTTCCTTTGTTGGGACGAAACACACTAGACAATATCCTATCAGGTGCGCTGGTCCGAACTTGCTTGTGCTGGTTGGTCTCAGCGTGTGTGCAACGGCCGTCCGTCGGCCTTGAGCAGCGCCTCGCCGAGCGTTTCACTGAACGTGGGATGCGGGTGAACGAGGCGGGCTGCGTCGGCGAGCGGCACACGGTTGCCGACCAGCTGTTCGGCTTCGGCGATGATGTCGGAGGCCATCTGGGAGACCATGTGCACGCCGAGCACGCGCGGGGTGTCCGGGTTGGTCGCGTCGCAGCCGGAGACGAGGGTCAGTGAACCGGCCGTGCCGCTCATCAGCATGCGCGCGTTCGCCAGCATCGGATAGTTGGTCTCCTTGATTTCAATGAGATCCTCTCTCGCCTGCGCCTGTTCGACGGTGAGCCCGACCGACGCCGCTTCGGGGAAGGAGAACACGATTTGCGGCACGGTGGCTTCGTCCACCGGCTTGGGATTGAGTCCGGCGATGGTCTCCGCGATGACGATGCCTTGCTCAAAAGCACGATGCGCCAGCGCGTGACCGGCCGTCACATCGCCCACCGCCCATACGCCCGGTTTGTCGGTGCGGCCGTACGCATCCGTGGCGACATGTCCGTGGTCGTCAATCGTCACGCCCCATGCAGGGTCGGTGATCGGGTCACGCCCGATGGCGACAAGGGCGATTTCGCCCCAGACGCTTTGTTCGCCGTCCTGGCCTTCGCGCGTGTAGTGCACGGTGGCACCAAGGTTCGCGCCAGTGTCCACATGGGTGACGCTGGCGCGGGTGATGATGTTCACGCCATGACGTTTGAGCTCACGGGTCAGCGTGGTGCCGGCTCTCCGGTCCCAGGCTGAGAGCACGCGGTCCTTGCGAATCAGCAGGGTCACCTTCGAACCGGCGGTGTTCCACATCGAGGCGAATTCAAGGGCGATGGCCCCGGCGCCGATAATCACCGCCGAAGAGGGAAATTCGTTGACTTCCAGCGCCTGTGTGGAGTCGATGAGGGCGCCGGCGAACGGGTTGCCGGGCAATGGGCGTGGCTTGGCACCGGTGGCGATGACGATGTTCGTGGCCGTGAGGTCCATCGTGGGGCCGCTGGGCTCGGGGACATCGGCCTTGTGATAGGTGAGGATGTCGCTTTGGTCGGGGGAGGGGACGAGGTGGACGATATGGTCGGAAGTTGCTGGAGCGGTCTCATCCGCATGGAACGCGGCATTGGCTCGGAACACGGTGATGCCGCGATGAGCAAGCAGCCCGGCCAGTCCTCCCACCATCGTCTTGACCACACGCAGGCGATAGTCGCGCAGCGTGCCGAAGTCGATGCCATTCACCGAGGCGTTGACGCCGAGTTCGGCTGCACGGTGCACGGTGTCGATGGTGTGGGTGGCGGTGATGAGCGCCTTGGAGGGGATGCAGCCACGGTTGAGACATGTGCCGCCCACGGTGGTGTCACGCTCGACGAGTGCCACTTTCATGCCGAGTTCGGCCGCGCGCAGAGCTGTGGAATAGCCGCCGGGGCCAGCCCCGATGATGACCAGATCAAACTGTTCGCTCATGATTGCCTCCTTGATACATATAAGTATGGCTCCCATGCTAGGGAGCCATATGCGGCTATCGCCGCCACTTCGCCTAAAAACAGTCCACTGGACTGTTTTCTTTACGGCTCAGCCCCTCAACGAGGGGAGCCAGAGTATATATGGACAATCAGTCCGCCGGCCAGTGACCGCGCTTCGGGTAACGCGGCTTGGGAAGCCTCCAACGACGCATCTGAATCGAACGGCTCCAAGCGTAGGAGAAGGAGCGGGAGCCCTTGGACACGGACTGTTCGCCGTACTTGGCGATGAGCTTGGCCTTGAGCTTGCGCCACATCAGCCATACGTCGATGATCACGGCAATCAGGTAACCGTACATAAGCGCCATCATGATGATGGAAGCCCACTGGTTCTGCATCAAAGAAGTGACGAACATGGAGACGATTAGAATCGCGAAGGCCACCGGGATGAACCATTCGCCAAGGTTGAAACGGGCATCCACATAATCACGGATGTAGATACGCCAAGGCAAGCGTTCCGCCTTGGGCATGTGGTTGATATCGCCCTTCTGCATCGCCTCGTACTCGGCGTTCTCCTTCTCACGCAGGCGGGCTTTGGCGGCCTTGGCGCTGGCCTTGCGGTCCACCGGAACCAGCGGACGGATACCGGCGGCCTGAGCCTGCTTCATCTTCGGGGTAGGGCGGCCTTTTTTCTCAGAAGGATCGGAGGCCTTCTTCGGGGCCTGATCAACAGGAGCTTGGGCCTCTTCTTTTTTCTTAAACGGATTCCATGTCATGCTTTGAGGTTACGGTGACGTTCAGACACTTGTACACTGGCGCAGCCATTGCAATGACGCCGCTCACACACATATAAAGGAGGACCATCATGACAACGCTCGCCGCTGACGAGATTCGTTCGCGCGTCGAAACCGATTGGAATCGCATCGTCAAGGTGCTGGCCGAAAAGGTCGCGCTGCAGTCGATCTCCGCCAAGGGCATCACCGCCGAACATATGAGGCGCTCCGCTGAATTCGTGGCAGACGAACTGCGCCTCGTGGGTGTGGATACCAAGGTGGTCCAGGCTTCCAATGCCGACGGCACTCCGGGCGCATGGGAGGTCATCGGTTCGCATATCGTTTCTCCGGACGCCCCCACCGTGCTGCTCTACGCCCATCACGACGTGCAGCCTGTTCCGGACCCGGCCGAGTGGAACACCGACCCGTTCGTGGCCACCGAAATCGACGGCCGCCTCTACGGCCGTGGCTCCGCCGATGACGGCGGCGGCATCGCCATCCACTCCGGTGCACTGAAGGCCTTGGGCGACGACCTCAACGTCAATATCAAAGTGTTCATCGAAGGCGAAGAGGAGATGGGCTCGCCAAGCTTCATTCCCTTCATCGAGGCTCACCGCGACGAATTCGCCGCTGACGTGATTATCGTGGCCGATTCCGGCAACTGGTCGGCGGACATTCCTTCTTTGACCACCTCGCTGCGCGGCAACACCTGTGTGGACGTGACCGTGCAGGGCCTTGAGCATCCGGTGCACTCCGGCCAGTACGGCGGCCCGATTCTCGACTCCAATACGTTGGCCGCCATGCTCATCGCTTCCATGTATGACGAGAATGGCGATCTGGCCGTACCCGGCGTGGCCGCGGAAGAGCCGATCGGCGGTTTGCAGCACGACCTTGACGAAACCACCGTGCGCGAGGATTCTGGCGTGGTGGCCGGTTACGAGTTCGCCGGCACCGGTTCGCTGGCCTCACGCCTGTGGACCAAGCCGTCCGTGACCGTGATCGGCTTCGACGCCCACCCGGTCGGGGGATCCTTCAACGTGATCGCCCCGGAGACCCGCTTCCGTCTGTCGCTGCGCACCGCGCCCACCCAGCGCCCTGAAGAAGCGCAGGAAGCACTGGCTGTATTCCTCGAATCCCACGCGCCGTTCGGTGCCAAGGTCACTGTCGAGCGCGGCGAAAACGGCATGGGCTGGGCCATGGACCCGACCGCCGTGGCCACCAAAGACGCGCTGGAAGCCATGACCGAGGCCTTCGGCGTTGAGCCCATCAACAAGGGAGAAGGCGGCTCCATCCCGTTCATCCCCGAACTGCAGCGCATTTTCCCCAACGCTCAGGTGCTGGTCACCGGTCCTGAAGACCCGAAGGCCAACGCCCACAGCCCCAATGAGTCCATCTCCCTGCCCGGCCTCAAGAACAACGTGATCACCGAGGCTTTGCTGCTGGACAAGCTCGGCAAGTAGCACATAAGTAGCTTTAGGTAGGTCGTCAGCCGAGGGGCCGGAAAATTACGGTTTGGTTTTCTCTCCCTCAGTCTCGCTTCGCTCGACAGCTCCCTCATCAGAGGGAGCTGATTTTATGTGACTATTGCCTTTGACGACGGCTTGCTTTATAGTCGGGGAATTGACACGGGAGCTGCCGTTAGGCGGCTGAGAGGAGACTCATAGTCTCGACCGATGGAACGTGACCGGATAATGCCGGCGCACGGAAATGTCGCTCTTACCCACCCGTGCTTGAACCAACCCGCGCGTGGACACGAACATGTGCATTATGTGCGTACATATATCCATGTATGTTCGGCCTGCGTACGAGCAGAAGAAAGGCACGTTCATGACTGAAGCTGTGGCCAAAGCCAATTACAAGTGGCGCGTCGTCGATATCGTCGTCGCCGCAATCATCGCCGTCGCATCCGGCGTCATTTTCTGGGGCTGGGACATTGTCTGCTCCGCCCCGCTGGCCCTGTTCGAGGGCGTGACCCCCGGTTTCGAGGGTCTGCTCAACGGATTCTGGCTGTTCGCCGGCCCGCTCGCCGCAATCATTGTGCGCAAGCCCGGTACCGCACTGTTTGCCGAAACCCTCGCCGCCTTCCTCGAGCTTACGCTGGGCAACCAGTGGGGCGTCGGCGGCTCGCTGACCGTCGGCATCATCCAGGGTCTGGGTGCCGAAATTGCCTTCGCCGTCTTCGCTTGGAAGAAGTGGAACATCGGCACCACCATCCTGTCCGGTGCGCTCGCCGGCGTGGGCTGCTGGGCCTACTACTGGGCCACCAACCCGGGCTGGAACGGCCTGCGCGTCACTTGGTATCTGGTGGGCTCCATCATCTCCGGCGTCGTGATCGCCGGCGTGGTGGTCTGGTACTTGTCTCGTGCGCTCGCCGCCACCGGTGCTCTGGAGCGCTTTGAATCCGGCCGCAGCAAGGCGCGCGTCTGATGCAGATTAATCCGGCTGCGGTAGAGGCCAGCGGCTGGGGATGGCGGCACGCCACGCGTAAGGACTTCGCGTTGCGTGCCGTCGATTTCACCATCCGGCCAGGTGAACGTGTGTTGCTGCTCGGTGCTTCGGGCGCGGGCAAAAGCACGATGATGGCCGGTCTCGCAGGCGTACTTGGTGGCGATGAGGAAGGCGAGCAGGAGGGCTCGCTCACCATCGCTGGCGTCGATGCGCGCGAGGCGCGAGGCCGCGTGGGACTGGTGCTTCAGGACCCGGACTCGCAGATCATTCTTGAACGACTAGGCGATGACGCGTCCTTCGGCTGCGAAAACCTCAGCGTGCCGCGCGAGGAGATTTGGCAGCGAGTGCGCGAATCATTGGATATGGTGGGACTCGGCGGACTCGAACTGGATCGGTCCACCCGCCATCTGTCCGGCGGTCAGCGCCAACGTCTCGCGTTGGCCGGCGTGCTGGCTATGAAGCCCGGTCTGCTGTTGTTGGACGAACCGACCGCCAACCTCGACCCCGAAGGCGTGGTCGAAGTGCATGACGCGGTCAAAAAGGTCATCGAGGCCACCGGACAGACCATGGTTGTGGTCGAACACCATATCGAGGTATGGCTCGATCTGGTCGATCGCGTGATTGTGCTCGGCCGACCCGATGCAAGTTCGCCCACGGGTGCGGTCATTGCCGACGGCAAGCCGGACGAGGTGTTCGCCGAGATGGGCGACGTGTTGGCCGCCGGTGGCGCGTGGGTGCCGGGCCGTGCGATTCCCGATTACTCACCGAAGCAGGAGCCTGCGCACGATGCGCCGGTGCTCAGCACCGAGAACTTAAGCTTTGGCCGTGGGACCGCTCTTGGCGTTGGTATCAATCTGGATTTTTATCCCGGCGAAGTAACGGCTCTGATGGGTCCGAACGGCGCGGGCAAATCGACCTTGGCCCTGACTTTGGCCGGGCTACTCAAGCCTATCGCCGGCAAGGTGCTCATCGCCGACAACCTCAAGCCCGCGCATGCCGGGCGTGAGCCGATCGACTGGAAAAGCAAGGAACTGCTGGGCCGTATCGGCATGGTGTTCCAGGAGCCCGAACACCAGTTCGCTGCCAATTTCGTGCGTGACGAAGTCGCCATCGGCCCCAAGTCGATGGGGCAGAGCCAAGACGAGGCTTATCAGACCGCCGACCGCATGCTTGAGCAGATGAATCTCACGCGCTTCGCCAAAGCCAACCCGTACACCTTGTCTGGCGGGGAGAAGCGGCGACTATCCGTGGCTTCCATGCTGGCCGCCGCACCCAAAGTGTTGGTGATGGACGAACCGACATTCGGACAGGATTTCAGTACGTGGAATGAAATGGTCAAGCTGATCGCCGCCATCCGCGATCAAGGCTCGTGCGTGATCATGGTGACGCACGATGAGGCGCTGGTGGATGCGCTGGGCGCGCGACGCGTGATGTTCGAGGAGGCGAAGGCATGAGTGACGTGGTAACCGTCAGCCCGCAGGAAACGCGCGTGGAGCCGATCAAAGCCTCATCGCCCTCATGGTTCATCGCGCGCATCAACGCGGTCAGTCGCATCATCGGTGCGTTGCTGCTGTGCATTCCGATGTTCATCAGTCTGGATGTGGTATCCGCATCCACGGCGCTCGGCATCGAATTCGTGCTGCTGTGGATTGGTGGCGTGGCTCCGTGGACCGTATGCCGTAAGACCTGGCCGGTATGGATCGCCGCCGCCGGCAGTTTTATCTCCGTGTTCCTCTACGGCCGCACCTCGGGCGAGATCCTGTGGCAGGGTGGCTGGATTGTGATCAGCGAGGGATCCATCAATCTGGCCATCGCCACGGCTATCAGGGTGGCGGCCATTGCCGTACCCGGCGTGATTCTGGCCTTGGGCCTCGATCCCACTGATTTGGCGGACGGTCTGGTTGAGATTCTGCACTTCTCACCGCGATTCGTATACGGCGGATTGGCCGGATTGCGCATGTTTACGCTGCTGCAGGAAGATTGGCGCGCACTCGGCTTGTCCCAGCGTTCGCGCGGCCTTGGTGACGGTAACGCCATCGCCCGTGCCCTCTCCCAAGCGTTCGGACTGCTGGTGCTCTCCATCCGGCGCGCCACCAAACTTGCCACCGCCATGGAAGCGCGCGGCTTCGGCTCCAGCGCCCCACGCTCCCAAGCCCGCATCTCGCGTCTGAAGCCTATCGACTGGATCTTCTACGTCATCTGTTTGGCCGTCCCGCTGGCCTCCATAGGCGTAGCCGTCGGCACCGGGAATTGGCACTTCGCCTTTCAGGGTGTCTGAAAGACGGCAGACTGGCACAGTGCCTTTCAGGGTGTCTGAAAGGCTTACGATGCCTCCGCCAGCGGGAGTGAGCCACGAACTGACGTAATGACCCGGCAGTAGGGTAGTGGCTATGCCCATCAACGCCCAGATTCTTGATAATCCGAAATCCGACCGCGTGCGCCGCATCGCCGATCTGACCCGAGCCAAAGGCCGCGAACGTTCGGGCCGTTTTCTTATCGAAGGCCCGCAATCCGTGCGCGAGGCCATCACTTGGCGGCCGGACGTGGTGCAGGACCTGTATGTAGAGGTTTCGCAGGCGCTGGAACATCCGCGTATCATCTCCTCCACGTTGGAGAAGATCGTCGAGACCTCGCAGGATGCCACGATTTATGTGCACTACTGCACCGGCGACGTGATGCACCGCATCAGTCCGGACGCCCAAGGCATCGCGGCCGTCGGCAATGCCGAGTCCATGCACGCCGGTGCCGATGACGTCGAACTTGGCAAGAACGGTCGGGCCCCGCAGATTGCCGCCTTCTGGCAGGTGCGCGACCCAGGCAACGCCGGCACCGTGATCCGTGCGGCCGACGCGGCCGGCTGCGATGCCGTAATCTTCGTGGACGACTGCGTGGACGTGCTGAACCCCAAGGTCATCCGCTCCACCGCAGGCTCCCTGTTCCATCTGCCGGTACTCGCCATGAGCACCGACGAATTCTTCATCTGGACGGGCGACCATAATATGGACGTCTGGGCCGCCGACGTATACGGCACCGAAGAACGCAAGCCGGAAAGCCTGCCCGCAGTACTGGCGGACAAGGCGGCGGTCGAGGCTCCGAAAGCCGTGCTGTTCGGCAATGAGGCGCGTGGCTTGGAACCGGACAGCCTCACGCGCTGCGGTCGCATCGTCTCCATCCCGCTTTATGGCAAGGCCGAATCGCTGAACCTCGGCACCTCGGCCGCGGTGATGCTGATGTCGCTGTCTATGTCGGGTCATGTTGAAAGAATGTGAAACCGGTAAAAACGCTGTGAAACGCTGAGAAAACATCAGACGAAAGGGTTCTCGTGGCAGAACAAATGGTGTTCGACGCCGACCAGGTGACCGCTGAGGTTGCCGAGGGCATCGAGAAAATCCAGAACGCCTCCAACCTGGAGGAGCTCAAGGCCATCAAGACAACGCATGCAGGTGCCGATTCGGCGATGACCAAGGCCAGCAAGGCCATTGGCTCCCTGCCCGCCGACCAGAAGAAGGAAGCCGGCAAGCTCATGGGCAAGCTGCGCGCCGACTTCGGCCGCGCCTATGGTCCCAAGGAGGTCGAGCTCAAGGAAGCCGCCGAGAAGGCCGCGCTTGCCGCCGAAACCGTGGATATGACGCTGCCGGTGAACCGTAAGCCTCTGGGTGCCCGTCACCCGCTGCCTAAGCTGATGGAGGACGTCGAGGACTTCTTCATCTCCATGGGCTGGCAGATCTCCTCCGGCCCGGAAATCGAAGCCGAATGGTACAACTTCGACTCCCTGAATTTCGGCCCGGACCATCCGGCCCGCCAGATGCAGGACACCTTCTACGTCAAGGGCAATCAAGCCAAGGACGCCGCCGGTTTCGTCGGCTCCAACATGGTGGTGCGTACGCAGACCTCCTCCGATCAGGTCCGTGCCCTCCTGACCCGTGGCGTGCCGCTGTACATCGCGTCCCCGGGCCGCGTGTTCCGCACCGATGAGCTGGACGCCACCCATACTCCGGTGTTCCACCAGTGCGAAGCCCTCGCCGTCGACAAGCACCTGACCATGGCCGACCTGAAGGGCGTGCTGGACAAGCTCGCCGTCGCCATGTTCGGCCCTGAAGCCAAGACGCGCCTGCGCCCGAGCTACTTCCCGTTCACTGAGCCGAGCGCCGAACTCGACCTGTGGTTCCCCGACAAGAAGGGCGGCCCCGGCTGGCTCGAGTGGGGCGGCTGCGGCATGGTGAACCCGAACGTGCTGAAGTCCGCCGGCATCGACCCGGACGTCTACACCGGTTTCGCCTTCGGCGTCGGCATGGAGCGCACGCTTCTGCTGCGCAGCGACATCAACGACATGCACGACCTGGTCGAAGGTGACGTGCGTTTCTCCGAACAGTTTGTGATGGGGGAGTGATTCAGCCATGCCTATGATCGATATCGATTGGCTCAAGGACCATGTCGAGGTTCCCGGAGGCCTGACCTACGAACAGCTCGCCAAGGACCTTGTCAAGGTGGGTCTTGAGGAAGAGGAGATTCACTCCTCTCAGGTGACCGGCCCGATTGTGGTCGGCTACGTGGTCGACGCCACCCCCGAACCTCAGAAGAACGGCAAGACCATCAACTGGTGCCACGTGGACTGCGGCGACGAATGGAACGAGACTGACGAAGACGGCAACAAGGTGCCGCGCGGCATCATCTGCGGCGCGCCCAACATGAAGGCCGGCGAAAAGGTCGTCGTCACCCTGCCCGGTGCCGTGCTGCCCGGCGACTTCAAGATCGAACCGCGCAAGACCTACGGCCACATCTCCAACGGCATGTGTGCCTCCGAACGTGAGCTGGGTCTGGGCGACAACCACAATGGCATCATCCTGCTGCGTCAGTACGGCTTCTCCGAGGCTGAATACGAGGCTCTGAAGCCTGGTCAGGACGCCATGCACCTGCTGCACCTCGACCAGCCTCTGCTTGAGATCAACATCACCCCGGACCGTGGCTACACGCTGTCCTACCGTGGCGTGGCCCGCGAATACCACCACTCCACCGGTGCCGCCTACACCGATCCGGCCGTGGCACTCAACGAGAAGGCCCCGGAACCTGCTGACTACCAGCCCGGCACCCCGGTGGACATCGATGTTGAAATCGACGATAACAATCCGATTCACGGCGTGCCCGGCTGTGACCGCTACTACGCGCGCATCGTCAAGGACTTCAACCCCAACGCCCACACGCCCAACTGGATGCGCCGTCGCCTGATCCGCGCCGGTATGCGCTCCATCTCCTTGGCCGTGGACGTGACCAACTACGTGATGCTTGACCTCGGCCAGCCGATGCACGCCTACGACCTCGACAAGCTCGAAGGCCCGATTGTCGTGCGCCGCGCCAACGAGGGTGAGAAACTCACCACCCTGGACGGCAAGGAACATGACCTGAGCGTCGAAGATCTGCTTATCACCGATTCGCCGAACGGCGAACACGGCTCGCGCATCCTCGGCCTTGCCGGTGTGATGGGCGGCCTGTATGGCGAAGTGACCGCCGACACCAAGAACATTCTTCTGGAGGCCGCGCACTTCGATCAGGTGACCATCGCCCGTTCGGCCCGTCGCCACAAGATTCCATCCGAGGCCTCCCGCCGCTTCGAACGTGGCGTCGACACCGCGCTGCAGCCTGCCGCCACCCAGATGGCCGCCGAGCTCATGGCCAAGTACGGCAACGGCGAACCCAGCGAACATCCGAACGACGTGAACAACACGCCGCGCGCCAAGGCCATCCACTTCAAGGCCTCCGAAGTGGCCCGCGTAGCCGGCCTCGACGTGGACATCAACCGCATCTCGGACATCCTGACCGACATCGGCTGCACGGTGGCCGGTGGCGGCAACGGTGAGTTCTCCGTAACCGCGCCGAGCTGGCGTCCGGACTTGAACGAGCCGTGCGACCTGGTCGAGGAGATCGCCCGACTGGTCGGCTACGACCAGATTCCGATCACCGTGCCGCCGGCACCGGTCGAGGGTCTGGTGGGCCTGACTCCGGACCAGCAGCGTCGCCGTCGCGTGGCGGACGAGCTCGCCGAGTTCGGCATGGTCGAATCGCTGAGCTACCCGTTCGTGGGTGACGACGATTACAAGGCCTTCGGCTTCGACCCGGAAGCCACCAAGAAGGTCAGCGTCGAGATCGCCAACCCGCTCTACGGCGACCGTCCGTACCTACGTCGTGAGATTCTGCCGACCCTGGCCACCACCGTGCAGCGCAACATCCGCCGCGGCATCGAAAACGTGTCCCTGTACGAGCTCGGCCACGTCTACCTGTGGGATCCGAACGCGCCCGCCATCCCGGCACTGCCCGGCGGCGTGCGCCCCACCGACGAACAGCTCGCCGCGCTTGACGCCGGTCTGCCCGAACAGCCCGACCATGTGGCCGGCATCCTGACCGGTCTGGCCGAGGACGACGGCTGGATGGGCGGCAAGCGTCCGGTCGACTGGTCCGACGTCGTCGAGGCCGTGCGCCGCATCGCCGGCCGTATCGGTGCCGCAATCGAACTCGACCAGCCCGCCGCCGACGATGTGCCCGTCCAATGGCACCCCGGCCGCGCCGCCCGCGTCATGGTGGGCGACGTCTTCACCGGCTGGGTTGGTGAACTGCACCCGCGCGTCAACGAGGCGCTCGGCTTCCCGGCCCATTCCGCGGCCTTCGAGCTGAACCTCACCGCGCTGTTCGCCACGCTGACCGGCAAGCCCGTCCAGGCCAAGCCGATCTCCACGTTCCCGCCGGTCAAGCAGGATTTGGCCTTCACCGTGGACGAGACCGTGACCGCAGGCCAGCTTGAGAACGTGATTCGCAAGGCCGCCGGCGCGAACCTCGAATCCATCGAACTGTTCGACGTGTTCACCGGCGAACAGGTGGGCGAGGGCAAGAAGTCCCTGGCCTATGCGGTGGTGTTCCGTTCGCCGAGCAAGACGCTGTCCGCCGAAGACAGCGACGCCATCCGCAAGGCCATCGTGGCTGAGGCCGCCGAAATCGGCGCCCAGCTGCGCGCCTGACCCAACCAATCATCCGAATCGAGGAGCGCCATGAGCCAACCGGAGCAGGACAAGCTGAAATACGGGCAGTACCAGCAGCCTGAATATGGTGCTATGTCTGGCCAATACGGGCCGAATTACAACCCGTATATTTATGGCGCTCCCGAGCCGGATACTAAGAAGGATTCCGACGCAGCCGCTGGCAACAACGGTGGCGCGGCACAATTTCAGCAGGCTGGCCAGCCGTATGGTCAGCAGCCGGCGTGGCCCGGCAATCAGCAGGCGGGCGGCTGGCCGTATGCTCAAGGCGGCCAACAGTCCGGTCCGGGCGCATATCCTGGCGGGTACCCGGGCATGCAGGGCCAGCCGTATGGTCAACAGCCGAACGGTCAGCCTCACCAGCCGCATTATTACCACGGCATCGACCTGAACGATCCGAACCAGAACCCACTCTACGGGCATTGGGATTCGTATGCGATCATCTCCTTTATCCTCGCCCTGTTCTTCCCGGTGCCAGTGCTCTCGGCACTGATGGGCGCGGTGGCAATGTGGCGCACGCGCACTTTCCATATGAAGGGCTTCGGTTTGGCCGTGGCCGCCGTGGTAATCAACGTGCTGTACACCATCGCCGTCATCTGGATGGCCTTCAATGGCTATGACGCCATGAGCCTCTACCAGGAAGCCCTCCAGCAACTCACCGGCGGCACCGGCTCCTCCTCCGACTCCATCTCCGCATAAGTAGCGTTCACATACCAACACACTCACTGCATAAATATGCAATAGTCTGCATAATCGCGTATACTCATCCGAAGACACATCAGTGAAAAGAGATGAGTATGGCGAAATATACAGTGGCCGTGGCCGGTGCCACGGGCTATGCCGGCGGTGAAGCGCTGCGCATTCTGGCCGCGCACCCCGACTTCGAAATCACCTGCGTGGCAGGCCATTCCTCAGTGGAGGAGTCGATGGCCAAGCACATGCCGCATATTCCCCAACTGGCCAATCTGGTCGTTGAAGATACCACGCCCGAAGTGCTGAACGGGCATGACGTTATCATCCTCGCACTGCCGCACGGTGCTTCGGGCAAGCTCGCCTCGCAGCTCGATCCGAATGCCGTGGTTGTGGATTTGGGCGCCGACCATCGCCTCGAAGAACAGGCCGTTTGGGATGAGTTCTACGGCGGCGATTTCTATGAGCATTGGACCTACGGCATGCCCGAGCTCATCACCGGCAAAGCCGCGGACGGCTCCTACACCCGCCAGCGTGCGGCGCTTTCTGGTACCAAGCGCATCGCAGGTCCCGGCTGCAACGTCACCGCCACCACGCTGGCCCTCCAGCCCGGCATCGCCGAAGGACTGGTTGAATCGCAGGATATCGTGGCCGATCTGGTCGTCGGATACTCGGGTGCCGGCAAGAATCTCAAGCGCACCAACCTGCTTGCCGCCGAGGCCCTGCAATCCGCCCTGCCGTATTCGGTGGGCGGCAAGCACCGCCACATTCCCGAAATCCTGCAGGACTTCGCCCACGCGGCCGGCAAGAGCGCGGCCGAAGCCAGCGAATTCACGCTCGGCTTCACACCGATTCTCGCCCCCATGTCCCGAGGTATCCTCGCCACCGTGTCCGCCCGCATGACGGACAAGGCCAAGGCGCTGAGTGATGAGGAGATTCGCGCCGTATGGTCCAAGGTCTATGAAGGTCAGGACTTCATGGTGCTGCTGCCCGAGGGCACACTGCCCGCCACTGGCAACATCATCGGCTCCAATGCAGCCCACCTGCAGGTCGTCACCGACCGCAAGGCCGGCCGCATCTACGCTTTTGCCGCCGTCGACAACCTCAATCGTGGTACCGCCGGACAAGCGGTCCAATCACTGAACATCGCACTCGGCCTGCCGGAAGACGCGGGCCTGACCAAGATCGGAGTAGCACCGTGAGCGTTACATTTGCACAAGGTTTCTCCGCCGCCGGCGTGGCGGCTGGTATTTCATCCGTCGAAGGCAAGAAGGACTTGGCCCTCGTGGTCAACAACGGCCCGCTCGACGCGGCTGCAGGCGTGTTCACCTCGAACCGTTTCTGTGCCGCCCCGGTGCAGTGGAGCCGTAAGGTCGTCGCCGACGGTCACGTCAAGGCCGTGATTCTGAACTCCGGCGGTGCCAACGCCTGCACCGGCGAAGCCGGTTACGCCCAGTCCGTCGCCACCGCGGAAACGGTCGCCGGTCTCATCGGCGCCGAACCGAATGATGTGGCTGTCTGCTCCACCGGTCTCATCGGTGAACTGCTGCCGTTGGACAACGTGCTGGCTGGTGCCAAGAGCGCCCATGAGGCTCTTGCCGCCACCACCGAAGCCGGCACCGACGCCTCCCACGCCATCATGACCACCGACACCAAGCCGAAGACGGTCGAACTGACCGGCTCCAACGGTTGGAAGATCGGCGGCATGGTCAAGGGCTCGGGCATGATTGCCCCGCAGCTGGCCACCATGCTGTGCGTCATCACCACCGATGCGGTTGTCTCCGCCGGTCAGATGCAGGCCGCACTCGCTGTGGCTGCCGAACATTCGTTCAACCGCATCGACGTGGACGGCTGCATGTCCACCAACGACACGGTCCTGCTGCTCGCCTCCGGTGCCTCCGGCGTCGAACCGGACAAGGACGAATTCAACAAGCTGGTGCGTGAGGCCTGCGCATCCCTGTCCCGCCAGATCATCGGCGACGGCGAAGGTGCCTCCCACGACATCCGTATCACCGTCACCGGTGCCACCAGCGAAGACGCGGCACTTGCCTGTGGTCGTGCCGTCGCCGCCTCGAACCTGCTCAAGTGCGCCATCTCCGGCAACGATCCGAACTGGGGTCGCATCGTCAGCTCCCTGGGCACTGTGCCGCCTGAAGTCGCGCCTTACGATTCGAACAAGGTGACCGTGGACGTCAACGGCGTGCGCATCTGCGAGAACGGCGGTGCCGGCCGCGACCGTAGCGAGGTCGACATGACCCCGCGCGAAGTCCACATTGACATCGACCTGAACACCGGCTCGGACGCCGAGGCCACCGTCTGGACCGACGACCTCACCCACGAATACGTCCACATCAACGCCGACTACGAAAGCTGACAAACAGCCCAGTGGGCTGTTTGTAGCAGCCGGCAGCGATAGCGTCTCCGGCGTCGCAGAAAAGAGAAAAATTGTCTACAGAATTGAAGGGACCTGGGTTCCATTTCGACGTGCACACCGATTTGCGCGCCGATCAGAAGGCAGAAGTGCTTATTGAAGCGCTGCCATGGCTGGAGGAGTTCGCCGGCCAGCGTATCGTCGTCAAATACGGCGGCAATGCCATGGTCGATGACCATCTGAAGCAGTGCTTCGCCGAAGACATGGTCTTTCTGCGTCAGGTGGGTTTGCACCCGATCGTCGTGCACGGCGGCGGCCCGCAGATTTCCCACATGCTCAAGGCCCTCGGCATCAAATCCGAATTCAAAGGCGGCCTGAGGGTCACCACCCCCGAGGCCATGGATGTGGTGCGCATGGTTCTGACCGGCAAGGTTTCACGCGAACTGGTAGGTCTGATCAACGCGCACGGCCCGCTGGCCATAGGCCTGTCCGGTGAAGACGGCGGCCTGTTCTCAGCCATGCAGCGCAGGCCCATCATCGATGGCAAGCCCACCGATATCGGCCTGGTCGGCGACGTGGTTTCCGTCGATGCTTCGGCAGTCGAGGATCTGGTGGCCGCCGGTCGTATCCCGGTCGTCTCTTCCGTGGCTCCGAACGAAGAAGATGCCACTGAAGTGCTCAACGTGAACGCCGATTCCGCTGCCGCCGCTTTGGCTGCCGCTGTGGGCGCACACAAGCTCGTTATCTTGACCGATGTGGATGGTCTGTACGCCGATTGGCCGGACAAGAATTCTCTGATTGGCCGGATCGGTGTGGAAACCCTGCGCGATATGCTACCGGACCTGGAATCCGGTATGCGACCCAAGATGGAGGCCTGTGTCAGGGCCATCGACGGTGGCGTGCCCCAAGCCCATATCATCGATGGGCGCAAGCCGCATTCGATTTTGAACGAGATATTCACCTCCGCAGGCATCGGTACCATGGTTATGCCCGATGAAGGACTGGAAATGAGGAGCTCTTATGGCTACTGAGCATGAGGAAAAACTAGGTACGGAAGACAGCAAGTGGCTGGGAGAGTACTCTCAGGTCCACATGAATGTGTTCGGTACGCCGCTGCGCGTCATGGATCACGGCCAAGGTGCCCACATCTGGGATGTTGACGGTAACGAATACCTCGATTTCCTGGCAGGCATCGCCGTCAATTCCCTCGGATACGCCCACCCCAAGTGGGTCAAGGCGGTTGCCGATCAGGCTGCCAAGGTGGCTCATATCAGCAACTATTTTGCGTCCGAGCCGCAAATTGAATTGGCATCAAAACTGGTCGAGCTGGCTGGTGCACCTGAAGGCTCCAAAGTCTACTTCGGCAACTCCGGTGCTGAAGGCAATGAAGCTGCCCTCAAGCTCGCCAAGCTGTATGGCCGCACCTTGCCTGGTGCCCTGCCTTCCATCGGCGGCAAGCCCGCACGCATTCTCGCAATGACTCACGGCTTCCATGGCCGTACGATGGGTGCGCTGTCCGCCACATGGAAACCCGGTATCCGCAAGCCGTATGATCCGCTGGTGCCGAACATCGAATTCGTGCGCGCCGGCGACAAGGTCGCCCTGCACGACGCTTTTGCGCAGACCGGTCTCGGTCGCTATGGCAAGGGTCCGGTGGCTGCTGTGATTCTGGAACTTATCCAAGGCGAAGCCGGCGTGCAGCCGTTGGGCGCCGATTACGTCAAGTTCGTGCGCGAACTGTGCGATATCAACCACGCGCTGCTTATCATCGATGAAGTACAGACCGGTATCGGACGTACCGGCAAGTGGTTCGCATTCCAGCGTGACGATCTGTCCGGCGGCGTGACGCCGGATATGGTGACTTTCGCCAAGGGTGTGGCAGGCGGATTCCCGATGGGTGGCATGATCGCTTTCGGCGAGAAACTTGCGGCTCTGTTCACTCCTGGTTCCCACGGCTCCACCTTTGCCGGCAATCCGCTGGGTGCGGCTGCGGGACTCGCCACTCTTGACGTGATTGAAGACGAGAATCTGGTGGCCAACGCCGAAGCTCGCGGCGAACAGCTGCGCGATGGCATTATGGCCACCGGTAATCCGCTGTTCGTTTCCGTACGCGGTCGTGGTTTGCTGGACGCCGTCGAGCTCAAGCATCCCTGCTCCCACGCGGTGATGAACTACTGCCTCGAACACGGGCTCATCGTCAACGCGGTGGCTCCAAATGCGCTGCGTTTCGCACCGCCGCTGATTGTAACCGAACAAGACGTGGATCAGGCACTTGCCATCCTCAAGGATGTGCCTACGGACCTGCCCGACGACTGATTTCTCTCCGTCACTGCCGACCCACCGATCCAAGGAGATCATCATGACCCCAGAACTTCGCCACATGTTGCGTGACGACGACCTCAACCATGAGGAGCAGAAGCAGGTGCTCGAACTTGCCATCAAGTTCCACCACGACCGCTTCTACAAGCAGCCGTTCGCCGGTCCGCAGGCCGTCGCCGTACTGTTCGACAAGCCCTCCACCCGCACCCGCTCCAGCTTCTCCATCGGCGTTGCCGAGCTTGGCGGCTACCCGCTGGTCATCGACAAGTCCGGCTCCCAGCTGGGCCGTGGCGAGCCCGTGGCCGATACCGCTCGTGTGCTCGACCGCATGGCTTACGGCGTGGTGTGGCGCACCTTCGGCCAGGACCGCGTCGAAGAAATGGCCAAGTACTCCACCCATCCGGTGGTCAACGCCCTGACCGATGACTTCCATCCCTGCCAGATTCTCGCTGACTTCCAGACCATCGCCGAGCACCGAGGCGGCGTCGACAACCTGAAGAACCAGACCATCGTCTACCTCGGTGACGCGGCCAACAACATGTCCAACTCCTACCTGCTCGGCGGTGCCGTGGCCGGCATGGACGTGCGCGTGGCCGGCCCCTACGGCTACCTGCCCCGCCCGGACATCGTGGCCGACGCCAAGCGCATCGCGGCCGAGACCGGCGGCTCCATCCTGGTCACCACCGATGCCAAGGAAGCGGTGAAGGACGCCGACTGCGTGTTCACCGACACCTGGGTCTCCATGGGCGAGGAAGCCGAATACGCCATCCGTTCCAAGCCGTTCTGGGATTACCAGGTCAACACTGAACTTATGGCATTGGCCAAGCCGGATGCGCTCTTCCAGCACTGCCTGCCCGCCTACCGCGGCAAGGAAGTCACCGCTGAAGTGATCGACGGCCCGCAGTCCGTGGTGTGGGATGAGGCCGAGAACCGTCTGCACGCACAGAAAGCGTTGCTGACTTGGTTGACCGGCAAGGCCCGTGGAGACGAAAGCCTGCTCGCATGAGTGAAACCGGTCCGTCCCTGCAGCGCCCTGCCACCAGGGCGGCGCGGCTGAGTGCCATAGAACAGGCACTCGCCACGCATATCATCACCTCGCAATCACAGCTGTCCAAAATCCTTATCGACGAGGGTATTGCGGTGACTCAGGCGACCCTGAGCCGCGATCTTGATGAGATGCATGCGGTGAAGACCAGGCTGAAGGACGGCACGGTGGCCTACACGGTGGGTCGCAGCGTCGTTGCTTCAGAAGGTGAGGATGTAGGGGAGCGCGGTGAGGCACAGATGTCTCGCGTGCTGAACGGACTGGTCACCTCGGTGGCCGCCGCCAGAAATCTGGTTGTGGTGCACACGCCTTCCGGTGCCGCGCAATACGTGGCCTCGGTGATTGACAAGCAGTCGATTGAAGGCGTGCTAGGCACCATCGCCGGAGACGACACCGTCATGGTGATCTGCACCAATGACGACACCGCCGTCTTCCGCTCCGGCTGGCTACTAAGCCTCGCCTCCAAATAACCAACACACCGTGCATAAATATACAGTCTTCTGTATATACTTGCATCAGTTCGTTTTTCAGACCTTGAACGAAAGGGAACCAATGGCAGATAACGAGCGCATTGTTCTGGCCTACTCCGGCGGTCTTGACACCTCCGTCGCCATCTCGTACCTGAAGGAGCGCACCGGCAAGGACGTCGTGGCCGTGTCCCTCGACGTCGGCCAGGGCGGCGAAAGCCTTGAGACCATCAAGCAGCGCGCCCTCGCCTGCGGAGCCGTCGAATCCTACGTGGTCGACGCCCGTGACGAGTTCGCCAACGAATATTGCATGAAGGCCCTCAAGGCCAACGCCATGTACGAAGGCGTCTACCCGCTGGTCTCCGCCATCTCCCGTCCGCTGATCTCCAAGCACCTCGTGCGCGCCGCCCACCAGTTCGGTGCCGACACCATCTCCCACGGTTGCACCGGCAAGGGTAACGACCAGGTTCGTTTCGAGGTCTCCATTGCCTCCATCGACCCGACGCTGAAGGCCATCAGCCCGATTCGCGACCTGTCCCTGACCCGCGACGTCGAGATCGCGTTCGCCAAGGAGCACAAGCTGCCGATCACCCAGACCGAGAAGTCCCCGTACTCCATCGACCAGAACGTGTGGGGCCGCGCCATTGAGACCGGCTTCCTTGAGGATCCGTGGAACGGCCCGACCAAGGACTGCTACTCCTACACCGACGACCCGGCCTTCCCGCCGGTCGAAGATGAAGTCGTCATCGAGTTCAAGGAAGGCGTGCCGGTCAAGATCGACGGACGTGACGTCACTCCGCTGCAGGCCATCGAAGAGATGAACCGCCGCGCCGGAGCCCAGGGCGTCGGCCGCATCGACCTCATCGAGGACCGCCTGGTCGGCATCAAGTCCCGCGAGCTGTACGAGGCCCCGGGTGCCGTGGCCCTGATTACCGCTCATCAGGAGCTTGAGAACTGCTGCCTCGAACGCGAACAGCACCGCATCAAGCGCGACATCGACAAGCGCTGGGGCGAGTTGGTCTACGATGCGCAGTGGTTCTCCCCGGCGACTCAGTCGCTCAACGCGTTCATCGAGGACACCCAGAAGTACGTGTCCGGTGAGATTCGCATGGTCCTGCACGGCGGTCGCGCCGTCGTGACCGGCCGTCGTTCCGACTCCTCGCTGTACGACTACAAGCTCGCCACCTATGATTCCGGCGATACCTTCGACCAGAAGTCCTCCAACGGCTTCATCGACATCTACGGCCTGCCGTCCCGCGTGGCCGCAGCGCGCGACGTCAAGTTCGGCAACGGCATCGAGGTCCCGGAGAACACCGTCGAGTAATCATTTACTTTGGCTCCCCTCGTTGAGGGGCCGCGCCGTAAAGCAAACAGCCCAGTGGGCTGTTTGCAGGTGAGGTGCGAACGACAGTGAGCCAACAATCAGCAGCCGTCAGGCTGTCCGTAATTACAGGACGCTGTCGCCGTAGATGACTGAGGGGAGCGCGAGCAAAGATTATGCTCGTGCTCCCCTCGTTTTTTTGCCGATGACGGAAGAAGCTCAGTGCTCTCCGTAATGAGTTCGGCAGACGGCTATTTCCAGGTTTTGAACGTCGTTACCCGTAATGCGGTATACGATGCGGTTCTTTTCATCAATACGACGTGACCAGTACCCCTGACATTGCCGCCATGGAATACGAACAACTTGAATCCACCGGTATGTAGCCCAACGCTGATAGTCTGACAAGCAGTCTGATTTGTTTGCAATCCATGGTTTCAAGGAGCCTTCATGACTGAGAACAACGAACATCTGGCCCTGTGGGGTGGTCGCTTTACGTCTGGTCCGTCACCGGAATTGGCCCGACTGTCCAAGTCCACGCAGTTCGACTGGCGCTTGGTCGACGACGACATCGCCGGTTCCCGCGCCCACGCCCGTGCTCTCGGCCGTGCGGGACTTCTGACCGCCGACGAGCTGCAGCGCATGGAGGATGCGCTCGACACGCTCCAGCGCCACGTTGACGATGGCTCCTTCGCCCCCATCGAAGACGATGAGGACGAGGCCACCGCCCTCGAACGCGGTCTGATTGACATTGCCGGCGATGAACTCGGCGGCAAGCTCAGGGCCGGCCGTTCCCGCAACGACCAGATCGCCTGCCTGATTCGCATGTGGTTGCGCCGCCACTCCCGTGTGATCGCCGGACTCCTGCTTGACCTCGTCAACACCCTGATCGAGCAGAGCGAAAAGGCCGGCCGCACCGTGATGCCGGGCCGCACCCACATGCAGCACGCCCAGCCCGTGCTGCTCGCGCACCAGCTCATGGCCCACGCTTGGCCGCTGATTCGCGACGTGCAGCGACTGATCGACTGGGACAAGCGCATCAACGCCTCTCCGTACGGCTCCGGCGCGCTGGCCGGCAACACGCTCGGCCTCGACCCGGAGGCCGTGGCGCGTGAGCTCGGCTTCTCCCGCGTGACCGACAACTCCATCGATGGCACCGCCGCACGTGATCTCGTGGCCGAATTCGCGTTCGTGGCCGCCATGACCGGCGTGGACATCTCCCGCCTGTCCGAGGAGATCATCATCTGGAACACCCAGGAGTTCGCCTTCGTCAAGCTCGACGACGGCTATTCCACCGGCTCCTCCATCATGCCGCAGAAGAAGAACCCGGATATCGCCGAGCTCGCCCGCGGCAAGTCCGGCCGACTCATCGGCGATCTGACCGGTCTGCTGGCCACCCTGAAGGGCCTGCCCACCGCCTACGCTCGCGATCTGCAGGAAGACAAGGAGGCCGTGTTCGACCAGGTCGATACGCTCGAAGTGCTGCTGCCCGCCTTCACCGGCATGGTCAGGACCATGCACTTCGACGGCGACCGCCTGGAAGAGGAAGCTCCGACCGGCTTCGCGCTGGCCACCGACATCGCCGAATGGCTCGTCAAGAACGGTGTGCCGTTCCGCCACGCGCACGAGCTCTCTGGTGCCTGCGTCAAGCTCGCCGAAGGCCGCGGCCAGGAACTGTGGGATCTGACCGACAATGACTTCATCGAGACCTTCGCCGCGTTCCTGCCGGCCGACAAGGCTCCGGGAGTACGCGAAGTGCTCTCCAGCCACGGTTCGGTCGACTCCCGCAACGGCAAGGGCGGCACCGCTTACGGTCGCGTGCGCGAGCAGATCGCCGACGCCAAGGCCGAGGCCGAAGAACTCAAGCTCTTCCCCGCATCCACGTCGGATGGCTCCGCCTACAAAGCCCCCGGCACGTTCTAGTCCCAATGAAGCTCCCTCGTCAGAGGGAGCTTCATTTTGCTGTTGTCACTGCAACGGCATACACTGAGAAATCGTAACGAACGGGAGCCGTGAGGCTGAGAGGAAGTCGCCAGACTTCGACCGGGGAACTTGACGCGGGTCATGCCGCCGTAAGGAATCGTTGTCGCAGATTTGCCGGGTTCTCCGATACAGCTTTCATTCCGTTTGCATAATTCAGCCGTGAGACGGTCGTGATGGAGCCAATACATCACAGCGGTCGAACGGTCGCATGATTGGGTTCATGAATGGGCGCACCACTTAAGGTACGGTTCGTTTCATGCGCCCTTTTTTACTATCTGAAAGGATATTATGCAGGTCAACGGAGAGCAGGTCACGCTCGAGACGCCGGTCAGCGTCGCCGATTATCTCGAAGCGCACGGATTCCGCGCCGAGCGTGTGGCCATCGAACTCAATGGTGAGATTATCCCGCGCGATAAGCGTGCCGACGCCATGCTCGACGACCAGTACGTCATGGAAATTGTGCAGTTTGTACAGGGTGGATGAAAGGAAAAGCTATGAGCAATATTAATCCGGTTACTGAAGCATCTGTTGAGGCGACTCCGCTGCCGCCGCAGCCCGCCGTCACCAATCCGGTCGGCACCGCCGCGCCGATTCTCCCGGTGGAAGACAAGCCGCTGAACCTGGGCGGTCACGAGTTCCAGTCGCGATTCATTTTGGGCTCCGGCCGCTACGACCTGAACCTCATCAAGGCCACGGTCGAACATGCAGGCACGCAAATCGTCACCATGGCACTGCGCCGCGCGCAGACCACCGAGAACAGCGTGCTCGACTACATTCCCGAAGGCATTACGCTGCTGCCCAACACCTCCGGTGCGCGCAACGCCGAGGAAGCCGTGCGTATCGCCCGACTGGCACGCGAAGTGTGCCACACCGACTTCGTCAAGGTCGAAATCGAACACGAGACCAAGTACCTCTTGCCGGACAACGCCGAAACCATCCGAGCCACCGAAATGTTGGCCAAGGAAGGCTTCGTGGTCATGCCCTACATGTTCCCGGACCCGATTGCGGCCCGTCAGCTGGAGGAGGCCGGTGCCGCTGCCGTTATGCCGCTCGGTTCGTTGATCGGCTCCAATATGGGCCTGCGCATGCGTGACTTCATCGAAATCATCATCGCCAACGCGCATGTGCCGGTCATCATCGACGCTGGTATCGGACGCCCGAGCCAGGCCTGCGATGCGATGGAGATGGGTGCGGATGCGGTGATGGCGTACACGGCCGTTGCCTCTGCTGGCAATATCCCGCTGATGGCTGAGGCGTTCAAGCACGCCATCGATGCTGGTCGTGCGGCGTATTTGTCTGGCCTTGGCAAGGTGACCGAGGGGCAGGCTGTGCCGTCCAGCCCGACTACGGGGTATTTGCACTGAGGACATTTCAAGAACGGGACTACCCCCTCAGTCGCCTCCGGCGACAGCTCCCCTGGCAAGGGGAGCTGGGTTGTGATACATGAGGAACATGGAATATGGCATTAACGGATGAACAACTTGAACGGTATGCTCGGCACTTGATTTTGAAGGGCGTGGGGGTCAAAGGGCAAAAGCGGTTGCTGGTCTCCAGCGTGCTCATCATCGGAGCGGGCGGGCTTGGTTCTCCGGCCGCCCTGTATCTGGCGGCGGCTGGCGTCGGCCATATCGGACTGGTGGACGGCGATGTGGTGGATATGAGCAATCTGCAACGCCAAATCATCCATACCACTGCACGTGTCGGAGCGCCCAAAGTGGAATCCGCGGCCACAGCCATCCGCGCGCTCAACCCGGATGTGACGGTTGATACCTACTACGAGCTCGTCGACGCGAGCAACATCGCCGGCCTCATCGAACCGTACGATCTGGTGATCGATGCCACCGACAACTTCGCCGCAAAATTCCTCATCAATGACGCCTGCGTGCTGGCCGGCAAGCCGTATATCCATGCCGGTGTGGTCGGATTCGCCGGTCAGGTGATGACCGTCATTCCCGGCGGAGGCCCCTGCTACCGCTGCATCTTCCGCGACATGCCCGCCGCCGGTGAGATTCCGACCTGCAAGGAAGCCGGCGTACTGGGCGCGGTGGTCGGCGTGATCGGCAGTCTGGAGGCGACTGAGGCCGTCAAGCTGATTGCCGGCGTGGGGGAGCCGCTCGTGGCTCGCATGCTCACTGTGGATGCCCTGACCATGAATATTCGACGGGTCCCACTGCCAAAGCATGTGCCGGATTGCCCGGTGTGCGGTGAGCAGCCGACCATTACTGCTATTGATCCGGCCAACTATATTCAGCCGGCCTGCGCGATTTAGAGCTATGTGGCGCCCCTCCTTGAGGGGAGCCAAGATCAGAACGAGAGGGGAAGAACATGCCTATTGCTTTGCATAATGCGGTCGATGACGATGAGAGCAGTGAAGCATCGTACCACCGCATCACGCCGGCGGAATTTGCCAAGCTCGACCCGAATACGGTCACGCTGCTCGACTTGAGGGAACCAGCCGACTTCGCCGCCCACCCGGTCGAAGACGCCATCAATGCGCCACTCGACCCTCTGGCCCATGTGCTCAAAACCGTGCCCACAGATCGAACTGTCGTAGTCTATTGTGCTCAAGGATGGTGGAGCGAGGAAGTAGCTGAAATCCTTGCCGATCGCGGTTACGATGTAGCAAGCCTCGATGGCGGTTTTCAGGGTTATCTCGACTATCTTGAAACCCACCACGATTAACGGTTCCCGTTGTCGTTCTTTTGGATGAGTGTGCACGGACATACGTGTGCCCTATAATCGGTCACGGTATTACTCGATGGATTCTTGAATATCGTCGGGTAATCGTAATTCACAACAAGGGATTGCACTGAACCAACCCGAACGGAGGGTCGAAACCGTGGGACATCTGCTCACCCGAACGCAGATTCAACGCCTGGTCGCCAAGCACGGCCGTGAGGTCATCGAGCATCGCCACATGCAGATCGAACGTTGCTGCTACCAGCACGGCAATGTCACCACGTTCGAACATTCCGTGCGTGTCGCCTGCCTGGCTGTGTGGATGGCCGACCGCGCACACCTGTGGTACCGCGTCGACCTCAAATCCCTGATTCGCGCGGCTCTCCTGCACGATTACTTCCTGTACGACTGGCACGACTGGGATAACGGCGAACACCAGTGGCATGGCTTCACCCATGGCCGCGCCGCCCTGGTCAATGCCCTGAAGGACTTCAAGCTCAACGATATCGAACGCAACAGCATCGAGAACCACATGTTCCCGATGACCCCGGTGCCGCCGCGCTATATCGAAGGCTATCTGGTCACCTTGGCGGACAAATGCTCCGCCACCGCCGAGACCTTCTCGTTCGACCGGTTCAACAAGCGCGCGTTGCCCGCTGCGAAGCCTTACGCCGAGATCGAAGCCCGTCGATGATCATCACACTCGAACATTATTTCCTCTGGTTTCTGTTCTACAGTTTCGTCGGCTGGATGTACGAGTCCATTCTCGTCTCCTGCCAACAGCACCGCTTGGTCAACCGAGGGTTCCTCGACGGCCCGCTGTGCCCGATCTACGGCACCGGCGCGATACTCGGCGTCGCCATTCTCGGCAACGTACATAACCCGATTATCATCTTCCTGATTTCGATGGTGGGCGCCACGATACTCGAATACACAACCTCGTGGGTCATGGAGCAGCTGTTCCACGCCCGCTGGTGGGATTACTCGAACTTCCGCTTCAACCTCCAAGGGCGCGTCTGCCTGCTGGGCGCGTTGATTTTCGGCCTCGGCGGCGTGGGCGTGGTACTTGGTTCGCAGCCATATGTCGAGCGGGTCACGGATATGATTCCGCTGCCGATGCTGCATACGCTGGTCACGGTACTGGCCCTGATCACCATCATCGACTTGGCGGTCACGGTTGCGGGCATGCTCGAATTCGAGCAGGTGCTCGATTCCGTCTCTCAGGTGGTGCAGGATGTGGCGGCACGCGCCGGTGGCACGTGGCAGTGGGGCTCCAATGCGGTATCCGACAGGATGCGTGAGCTTTCGCAGGATACGGTTGAGCGTCTGCGCTGGGCCGTCAATGGCGTCATCAACGCACAGCAGAAGCGTATGCTCAAGTCCTTCCCGAAGTTCCAGGTGCCGGATCGTCAGGGCATCATCGACTCTTTGCGCGAACTTATGGGCCCGCGCCGCTAGAATAAGGCGTTTTACTGAATCGCGCGGCTCGGCTGGTGTTCGGCACTGTCGCCATGTTCTGCGAAACTTGACTGTGCCCAACTGGGCAGTCTCATTCACAATTCGATAGGGAGAAGCGACAAGCTATGGCTCACGTCACCGACTTCAAGGAAGCGGGTTTCAACACCCTGCTTGAGGAACTGGAATGGCGCGGGTTGATTTCCCAGTCCACGGACCGGGATCGACTCGCAGAAGCACTGAACGGCGAGCCCATCACCTATTATTGTGGCTTCGATCCCACCGCTGCATCCTTGCATATCGGCAACCTCGTGCAGCTCATCAACATGCGTCACCTGCAGCTTGCGGGCCATCATCCGATCGCTTTGGTCGGTGGCGCCACCGGACTCATCGGCGACCCGCGCCAGTCCGGCGAACGTACGCTTAACCCGAAGGACGTGGTGGCCGGCTGGGCCGATCGCCTGAAGAATCAGATCGGTGGCATTCTGGACACCGAAGGCGCGAACGCCGTACGTTTCGTGTCCAATTACGATTGGACCGCCTCGATGACCGTCATCGACTTCCTGCGTGACGTCGGCAAGAACTTCCGTCTGGGCACCATGCTCGCCAAGGACACGGTCGCCCGCCGCCTGAACTCTGAGGAAGGCATCTCCTTCACCGAGTTCAGCTACCAGGTGCTGCAGGGCAACGACTTCCTCCACCTGTTTGACGAATACCACTGCACGCTGGAACTCGGCGGCTCCGACCAGTGGGGCAACCTCACCTCCGGCCTGGACCTGATCCACAAGGTGCGCGGTGTGGACGTCAACGTGTTCACCAGCCCGATTATCACCGATGCTTCCGGCAAGAAGTTCGGCAAGTCCGAGGGCAACGCCGTCTGGCTCGACGCCACGATGCTCAGCCCGTACAAGTTCTACCAGTTCTGGATCAACCGCCCGGACGTGGAGATGGAAAGCCTGCTGAAGGCGTTCACCTTCCTGCCCAAGGCCGAAATCGAACGACTGGTCGAGGAATCCAAGACCAACCCCGGCAAGCGCGAGGCCCAGAAGACCCTCGCCTGGGAGGTCACCAGCTTCGTGCATGGCGAGGCCGCTACCCAGGCCGCCATCGATGCTTCCGGTGCGCTGTTCGGCCGCGGTGGCAACCTCGAAGACATCGACGAGGAAACGCTGGAATCCGTGCTCGACGGCTTCAAGGTGGTCGACGAGAACGGCGAGCACGTCTTCCCCATCTCCAAGCCCGGCGATCGCGTAATCGACGCCGCCCAGGCTGCCGGACTGTTCAAGTCCGCTTCCGAGGCACGCCGCGCCATCAAGTCCGGTGGCGTGTATCTCAACAACAACCGTATCGAGGATGAGGAGCAGGTGCTGGCCGAAGCCGACTTCCTGGCAGGCCGCTTCGCGCTCATCCGTCGTGGCAAGAAGGCGCTCGGCGCCGTGGAAAACCGTTAATCAACAACGAATTAAGGAAAACAAGTAATGGCAGAAGGTAACGAGCGTTCCGGCAAGTCCTACGGCGGCGGCCATAAGGGGTATGGCGATCGCCGACCGGGCAACCGCGGCGGCAAGGGTTTCAAGCCGCGTGGCAAGGGCGGTTTCAAGCCGCGTCATGACGGTGAGGGCTTCAAGCCGCGTCGCCGTGAGGATGGCGAGGGCTACGCGCCGCGCCGTGACGGTGATGGCGAGGGCCGCGGCGGCTACCGCAAGTCGTACGGCAAGTCCGGCGGCTTCCACAAGGGCGGCCGCTCCGGCTTCGGCGGCAAGGGTGGTTACCGCGGCAATGGTCCGCGCCGTGACGGCGAAGGCTTCAAGCCGCGCCGCGAAGGCGGCTACCGTTCCCACGAAGGCGAGAACGGCGAGAATCCGCGCTACCAGCACCGTGATAACGATCGTCGTGATTTCCGCCGCGATGACCGCCGTGGCTTCCACCGCGATGGTGAGCGTCGCAACTTCCGCCGCGACGACGACCGCCGAGATTTCCGTAGGGACGACCGTCGCGATGGGGACCGTCGTGATTTCCGTCGTGACAATGACCGTCGCGACTTCCGTCGCGATGACCGCAGGGATAACGATCGCCGTGATTTCCACCGCGATGGTGAGCGTCGCAACTTCCGTCGCGACGACGACCGCCGTGATGGCGACCGCCGCAACTTCCGCAGGGACGACCGCCGCGATGATCGTCGTGACTTCCGCCGTGACGATCGCCGCGACAACAACCGTCGTGACGGCGAATTCCGCGAGTTTTCGCAGGAAGAGAAGCGCCAGTACCGTGAGGAGAAGCGCTCTGAATACATGAGGCGTCCGCGCCGTAACTCCGACGGCACGATGAGCTTCCCCTCGCAGAACCCGTACACCGACCGTCGTCCCGACGAGCCCAAGATGCCCAAGGGCATGGAATGGTCGATGCTATCCAAGGATGAGCGCGAACGTCTGCGCGGCCTGTCCAAGGAGCACGCGGAGAACATTGGTCTGCACATCCTCGCCGCTTTCGCGCTGGAGGAGAGCGATCCCGAACTTGCCTTGGAGCACGCCAAGTGGGTGGCCCGTCAGGCCTCCCGCATCGACTTTGCCCGCGAGACGCTCGCGTTCGTGGCTTACCGTCAGGGCGACTACAAGCTGGCCCTGCGTGAGTTCCGCACCGCCTACCGTATGAACGGCTTCCTCGACTACCTGCCGTTCATCGCTGACTGCGAGCGTGGCGTCGGAGAGCCGAAGAAGGCCGTGGAACTGGCGCTGTCCGATGAGGGCAAGCAGCTGCATGGCGCTCCCAAGGTCGAGATGTTCCTGGTGTACGCCGGTGCCCTTGGCGATTTGGAGATGTGGGACAAGGCCATTGAAGTGGTCCACACCGTCAGCCGTTCCCAGGGTCTGCCGGGTGAGTACCGCATGCGTGCCGTGCAGGCCGAGCAGTACTTCCTTGAAGAGGCCGGCCGCAGCAAGGAAGCCGAGCAGCTCAACGACCTGCTGGACCGTCTTGAGGACCAGTATGCCGACGAGGAGATTGACGAAAACAGCGACGACGTGGTGATCGACCACGATCTCGAAGACATCACCGACGACTCCGACGTGCTCGAAAAGCTCGGCATCGATCCGGACGAGACGCAGTACGCCCTGGATCTGGAGCAGGAATACGGCGATGAGGATGACGAGGCTGAAGACGGCGATGCCGAGTCTGATGAGGCCGACGAGACCGAGACCGATTCCGCCAATGACGCCGAGGCTGACGATTCCGGCGAATCCGCCGACTCCGACTCCACCGAACCCGAACCCGAAACCGAGGAGTGAGCGGCGTAATGACCCGTTTCCTCAAAGGCACCGATCGCCCGCTCGCCGAGGCCTATCAGCTTGCGCTGCTGGACCTCGACGGCGTGGTGTATCGCGGCAAGAATCCGGTCGAATACGCAGCCGATTCCATTCGTGCGGCCGAAGCCGCCGGCATGACCATCGAATACACCACGAACAACTCCTCGCGCTTCCAGCACGTGGTGGCCGACCAGCTCAAGGGCTTCGGCTTGGACGTGGAGCCGTGGCAGGTCATCACCTCTTCGGTGGTGGCCGCCCGTATGGTGGCCAAGGCGTTGCCCGCCGGCGCGCGCGTACAGGTATTGGGCGCCGAGCATTTGCGCGATGAGGTCACCCGCAACGGCCTGACCATCGTGGACGGTCCTCAGGACCGCCCGCAGGCCGTCATTCAGGGCTGGTATCCGGATATGACTTGGCAGATGATGGCCGATGCCGCGTTCGCGGTCGAGGCCGGAGCCACGTATTTCGTGACCAACCGCGACCTGACGATTCCTCGTGAACTGGGCATCGCCCCCGGTTGCGGATCGATGATTCGCGCCGTGATCACGGCCACCGGCGTCGAACCGGTCGCCTCCGCTGGCAAGCCGGAAGCGTACATGTACGATGAGGCCCGCGAACTGAACGCCGCCGAAGGCCACGATCTGGTGCCCAAGGAGGCGTCCATCGCCATTGGCGACCGCCTCGACACCGATATCGAGGCCGGTAACCGCGGTGACTACGATTCGCTGGCGGTGCTGACCGGTGTCACCAACCCGACCGAACTGATGCTGGCTCCGGCACGCCTGAGGCCCACATTCATCGCCCTTGATCTGCGAGAACTCGGCGAAGCCCAACCGGAGCCGGTCCGCGACGAGAGCGGTACTTGGGAATGCCGCAAGGCTAGCGCTTGGTTTGAAAACGGCCAGGTACACGTCAGCGATCCCACCAGTATGGACGGTCTGCGCGCCGCCGTATGCGCCGCATGGGAAGCCGCCGACCAAGGTGCACAGCTCAGCGAGGCCACGGTACCGGTGTTCGCCATCGAGGCATAGTCCTATGCCTACGGATAGCGAACATGCGCCGGTCACCGAGCGATACCCCGAACTTGCGGATATCGATGAACAAGACAACGACCGCAAGCTTGAGACCTATCGCAACGTGCTGGAATCCTTACAACACGAGCTTGATAACAGCCGCAGCTAGCAGAGGTGATTCATTCTCCTGCCAGCGGAAGATGACGTGAAGTACTGGATGGTGGGTCGAAAGGAAGATATATGACCGAGCAGCATATCGATCCCGCGACTCCACTTGACCGACTTGACATGATGCTCGTGGCTTCGGGACTGGTCGAATCGCGGGCCAAAGCGCAGCGACTCATCAAAGCCGGGCATGTGCGCGTGGACGGCGAGACCATCACCAAGCCATCGTCCATGGTCAAAGCCGGGCACAGCGAACTCGCCGTGGATAAGGGCGACGACTACGTCTCCCGAGGCGCTTACAAACTCTTGGGCGCGTTCGAAACCTTTGCCGGCAATGGCCTTACCGGGCCGGAAGGCTTGGAATGTCTGGATATCGGTGCCTCCACCGGTGGCTTCACCGACGTACTGTTGCGCGGGGGAGCGGCCAAAGTCGTAGCGCTCGACGTTGGGCACGGCCAGCTCGACCCGCGCATCGCCAATGACGAGCACGTCATCGAAATGAGCGGCGTCAACATTCGTGAAGTAGAGGCCGACGACCTGCCTTACCGGCCGGCGATGATCGTCTCCGATGTCTCCTTTATTTCCCTGACCTATGTGATTCCGGTAATCGCGCGCATCGCGGCTCCCGGTGCGCAGATTGTGTTACTGGTCAAACCGCAGTTCGAGGTCGGCCGGGCAGGACTCGGCAAAAACGGCATCGTTGAAGATCCTGCATTGCGGGAGCGGGCATTACACGACGTGGTCGCCTGTGCTGAACAGCACGGACTTGACGTGGTGGCCACTGCCGATAGTCCCATCATCGGCACCCACGGTAATGAGGAATACCTGCTTTACGCTGTCTTGAGATGAATGCGTTGGCAGTCTCCGTTCACCAGCAGCACGCTGGAGGTACGGTCGATGCCTATTGCGGTGGCACACGTGGCGCTTTCCACCGCACTGCCGTTGCGTAGCATGGCGGAGTCCGCCGTCAAAGTCCGGCATTGCAGATGGTTGGCTTCAACCGTGACGGCTGTGATATGGCGAACCGTGCTGCCATCCTCATACCCATCCATATCAAAACGAGAAAACATCGTACTGCGGAGTGGATGAACTTCCAGAGCCCTGCTGTTGATGTCATGACCCTTCAACACGCCGTTCAAGCGGACTGTCTGACCGCTAATATGACGGGTGCCTAGGGAGCCATTGACGGACAGATTTCCGGAACAAACGATATCGCCGTTGCATCGTAGTTTGCCGGTAAAGGTTATTTCATCGCAAATAATGTCGCCGCCGACTTCGATGTCGCCGCTGCCGCTGATGCTGAATACGCGAATATCACCATCACACCGCACAATGCCACTTTTGATGACCAGTTTGTCCCCTTCTATAACTGAGGCCTCGAGGGTGCTGGTCACAATCATGGTGTGAAAATGCGCGCCATCGGCAAGACGGGAACGTTGGTCCACCCCTATGGTGCCGTAGACTCCTTTGCCTATCAGCGTGCAATTCTGCGTATGCTTGCCCATGATGATAAAGTCCCCTCAATATGGACGTACAGCTTTATGGCTTATTGCCACAATAATGAGCGCATCCATGTTGAGGGGGGTTATATCGGTCACGATGTGAGCAGATAGGGGGTATAACAGGCGTAGTTAGGGGGGGGTTAGCCTTGGATGAAGTGGTCGATCTGGTCCTGCTTGCCCATGAGGATGAGTTCGTCGTTGCGATGCATGACCAGTTCCTTGGAACCGTACTGGAACTCCTTGCCGGGGGCCTTGAGGCCCACCACGGTCACGCCGTACTTGTCATGTACTTGTACGTCCTCGATGCTGCGGCCTACCGCGTACAGGGGCGTGTGGATCTTGACGACGGTGTACGGGCCGTCGATTTCGATGTAGTCCAGATAATTGCCGGCCACCAGATGGCCCACGCGCTTGCCGGCGTCGGTCTCCGCGTTGATGATGTGGCGGGCGCCGATGCGCTGCAGAATGCGCGCATGCTCCCGGGACACGGACTTGGCCCACAGGTCGGAAACGCCGGCGTCCAGCAGGTTGCCGGTGATGATCACCGAAGCCTCGATGCTGTCTCCGATGGCCACGACGGCCGTGTCGAACTGGGAGGCATCGATCTGCTCGATGGCCAGCACATCGGTCATATCGGCCTGAATGGTGGGCAGATGCGCGGACCAGCGGGCCACAAGCTCCGGGTTCTTGTCCACTGCGAGCACATCCTGACCCATCTGGTCGAGGGTGGCGGCCACGGACCCGCCGAAACGGCCCAGGCCGATGACCAGCACGCTTTTATTGCCGCTCGGTTTTGCTGCCATGATGATGATCCTCTCTATGTCAGATTGCTGGGTGCCGATTGAATGGCCGATCAGCCAACGATAATGTTTTCCTGCGGATAACGAATAGGTTCGGGAGCCATCGGTCTGCTGATGGAGTAGGCGATGGTCAACGGGCCAAGTCGTCCGACAATCATCTCGGCGGACAGAATAAACAGGCTGGCCGGATTGCCGGCGCTTGCCACACCCACCGAATAACCGCCCAACGAGAAGGCCGAGCAGGCTTCGAACACGGCGTCCACGAACGCGCAGTCGGTGGTGAACATCAGCATCACCGCACCGACCATAACCAGCGCAAAGCAGGCTGTGGTCACGGACACGGCGGTCATCTGGATGCGGCGGGGGATACGGCGGCGGAACACGGTGACATCGCGATGGCCGGTGAATGCGGCTCGGCAAATCAAGAGAATCACCGCGAACGTGGTGACACGGATGCCGCCAGCGGTGGATGAGGAACCTGCGCCGATGAACATGAGTATGCTCATGAACACCTTGGTCTCATTCGTGACTTCGGGCACCCAGGAAATATCGAAACCGGCGGAGCGGGGCATGACGGCGGCGCTCATCGCACGGCGCATCTTCATGCCGGGGTCATCTGCGGGGAACAGGCCGGTATTGCCCCACTCGACCAGCAGGAACCAAGCCAGTGAGGTGGCCACCAGCACAGCGGTGGTCACCAAAGTGAGTTTGGTGTGCAATGTCCAACGTTTCGGGCTGAGCCGCCGGCGTGCGCACTGCACCAGATTCAGCACCACGGGGAAACCGAGCGTGCCGATGAATGCGCTGATGAGAATCGGCAGTCCCACGCCCCAACGGTTCACATGCAGGCCGGTGGCGTCAGGCGTGAAACCGGTGTTGTTGTAGGCCGACACCGCGTAGAACAGCGCCTGCCACAAGGTACGCCCCATATTGCCATGGTTCACGCGGAACAGGTCGGGCAGCAGCAGCACGAAGGTCAGCACCTCGGCGATGATGGAGGTGCCCAGCACCACGGTGAGCACGCCTTTGACCTCGGAAAGCTTCGTGGTGCCCAGCTCGTTCGCGGTGAGCATACGCTGGGAGACCTTGAGTCTGCGGGAAGCGCCAAGAGCCACCATCGAGGCGAAGGTCATGACGCCCAGACCGCCGAACTGGATGGAGAACAGGACGACGACCTGGCCGAACATCGACCAGTATTCGCCGGTGTTCACCACCGGAATGCCGCAGGTGGACAGGGCCGAGACGGCGGTGAAGAACGCGACCGGGAAATTGGTGAAGATGATGCCCGATGTGGAGATCGGCAGCAGCAGCAAACCGGTGACGATGATGATCAGTGCGCCGAAATACACCATGGACAGACGGCCCGGGTGCCTGAGCAGACGGTCGGTGATGCTGATGCGGCGAATGCGTTTGGCGGTTTTATCGCTTTTGTCTCGGCTCAGTACATCGGCTGAATACCACCATGGCAGGCCCTTCGAGGCCTCCTCATTGGCGGAGGATTCGTCGAAGTCGTTGGCCATGGGTCCTCAAGCTCCTCAACTGATACCGCTGTACGGTCATACGGCATGCCATCGCGCTGAGCGCGGCACGTGTACGGTGATTGCGCGACTGTATGCCATTGTATGCCGAAGCCTCACGATAATCGACTCTGTGGAACGTTGCCGACGACGCGCCACGAAGCAGCATTTTTCGAACACCTGTACGACTGATGACGGTGTCTGCGGCTAGAATAATGAGCAGTGCGACCGAATCGACAGGAGGATGCCATGGCCAAGCGCAACGCGGTGGTGGTGACGCATACCAGGCTCAGGCAGACCGGAACCGTAGTGGCCGAGGCGGTGAGCCAGCTGCGAGTGGTCGGTTTCGAAGTCACCATCATCGACAACACCGAGGCCCCCGATTTCGGCGTGCGGCCGCCGTGCGTGTCGGACGACACCGAAATCGTCGTGGTCCTGGGCGGCGACGGCACGATACTGCGCGCCGCCGAACTCGTCTACTGCACCCAGGTGCCGATTCTCGGCGTGAACATGGGGCATGTCGGCTTCCTGGCCGAATTCGAAAGCTTCCAGATCGGCGAGGCGATCCGCCGGGTCGCCACCCACGACTATTCGATCGACGAACGCATGATCGCCCATGTGGACGTCTGGCTGCCCGGCGCCACCAAGCCCATTGAGGATTGGGCGCTGAACGACATCACGCTGGAACGCGCCGACCGGGGCAAGATGGTCGAACTGTCCATCCGCGTGGACGATGTGGAGATGAACTCGTTCGGCGCGGACGGCGTCATCGTCTCCACGCCCACCGGTTCCACCGCCTACGCCTTCTCCGCGGGCGGTCCGGTCATGTGGCCGAACGTCAAGGCCCTGCAGTTGATTCCGTTGGCCGCGCACGCCCTGTTCGCCAGGCCGCTGATCATCGGCTCCGGCTCGACCTTCACCATCGATATTCTGGACGATTCCATGTCCGAAGGCTGGATTTGCTGCGATGGACGCCGTCAGCGCGCCCTGCCGCAGGGTACGCGCGTCATGGTGCGCGAATCGCGCGATACCTTGCGCCTCGCCCGACTCTCCGGCGTGCCGTTCACCAACCGTCTGGTCTCCAAGTTCGATCTGCCCGTGGTCGGTTGGCGCGAGCACGCGCGCAACGAGGCCTCGAGCCAGTCGCTGCATCACGGGCACACGTTCCCGGCGGCCGCGTATGCGGCTGGCGTTGCCGGTGGCGCTGGCGTCGCTGGTACCGATCCCGACAAGCCGGGCGAACGTGACGGCAAGACAGGAGCCTGATGCTCGAAGAACTCGATATCCGCAATCTGGGGCCGATTCGAGAAGCCACCATTGCGCCGGCCGCAGGCATGACCGCCATCACCGGTGAGACCGGCGCCGGCAAATCCATGCTGCTCTCCGCGATCCGACTGGTCTCCGGTGGGGCCGCCGAATCCTCGCGCGTCTCGGCCGGGGCGGACGAGGCTTGGGCCCAGGCGATTTTCGCGCTCTCGGATGATGCCGTCGCATCTGAACATTCCGGCGACACCAACGATGCCGGTGACGATGCCGGTTCTGGTGATGCCGACAGTGGGTTCACCGGTGCTGCCGCGGCCGTGGCCAAGGCCCATGACGCGGGCGTCGACCCCGAAGACGGCGAACTGTTCCTTTCCCGCACCGTACGCGCTTCCGGACGTTCGCGGGCCGTGCTCGGCGGCAAGTCCGTGCCGCGTTCGGTGCTGGGGGCCATCGCCGGCGAACTGGTTACCATTCATGGCCAGACCGATCAGCTGAAAATCGCGGCTGCCGCACGGCAACGCGAGTTTCTGGACCGGGTGGCCGGAGACGAAGCCGAACTGGCCGCCTACCGCAAGGCGTGGGATGCGCTGGCCGCCATGGATGAGCGGCTGGAACGCCTGCGCTCGCAGGAATCCTCTGCCCGCCAACAGGCCGACTACCTGCGCGAATCCATCGACCGCATCAACCGAACCGACCCGCAGCCGGGGGAGGACGAGGAGCTGAAGGCGCGCCGCGAACGCATCGAAAACGCGGCCGACATCGCCCAAGGCGTGGGTTCGGCGCTGGGCGCGCTGGATGCCTCGCAGGTGGATGTGGACGCCGCCGACGGCGCTTCGGCCGTGGAACTCATCAATCATGCGGTGACCTCGTTGCGCGCGATTCGCGTCGGCGGCACGTTCGCCGAGCAGGCCGATCGGCTTGAATCCATCAATGCCGATTTGGGCGACGTGGTGTTCGCCCTGAGCCAGGAGCTGGGCGACGAAGGCAGCGTGGAGGATCTGGACCAGATTAACGGCCGTATCCACGAGCTTGGCGACCTCACCCGTCGGTGGGGCCCCACCTTGGCCGACGTGCTCGCTTGGCGGGACAAGGCGGCGTTCGATCTGGAGGACCTGGACGCCTCGCCGGAAAAGGTCGCCGAACTCGAATCCGAACGGCAGACGCTGTACGATGCGGCCCTCGCCGCCGCCGACGTGCTGAGCGCCGCGCGCGTGGCTGCCGCTGCCGACTTGGGCGCGCGCGTCACTGAAGAACTCGGCTCGCTCGCCATGCTGGGCGCCTCCTTGGAAGTGCGCGTCACGCCGCGAGACAAGGCCGATGATCCGCTCGGCCCGTATGGTCGCGACGATATCGCGTTCCTGTTTACGCCGTTCGAGGGGTCGCCGCAGTTGCCGATGGGCAAAAGCGCTTCGGGCGGTGAACTGAGCCGACTGATGCTGGCCTTGGAGCTGGTGGCCGCCGACACGCGCGGCGGTGCCGACCAGACCTTCATCTTCGACGAGGTTGACGCCGGCGTGGGTGGCAAGGCCGCGGTCGAACTGGGCAAACGTCTGGCACGGCTGGCCCGCAGCGCGCAGGTCATCGTCGTCACCCACTTGGCGCAGGTCGCCTCGTGGGCGGACGCGCAGTTCGTGGTCACCAAGGAGCCGCCGGATGCCGATGACGACGATTTGGGCGTGGTCACCACCATCGCCGAAGTCGACGGCGAAACCCGCGTCCACGAAATCGCCCGCATGCTCTCCGGCAGCGAATCCGCAGCCTCCCTGGACCACGCCCGAGAACTCCTATCCGATTCTCGGCTTACGCTCCCGCTGGCGGGAGCTGGCGCCGCAGGCGACTGAGGGTGGTTGAAGAAGAAGGAGATTAGCAAATGACCAAAGCCGCCATATTCGACCTCGATGGCACCCTCCTAGACTCCATGGGAGTCTGGGACCAAGTCGACATCGACTTCCTGAACAAGCGCGGAATCGAAGTGCCGCCCGACTACATGACCAAAGTTTCCGCCATGCAATTCCGCCAGATCGCCGAATACACCATCGCACGCTTCGGCCTTACAGACACGCCCGAAGAGCTCATGCAGGAATGGGACGACATGGCCAGCGTCGCCTATTCCACCACGGTCGAAGCCAAACCCGGCGCGCTTGACTATCTGCGCGATCTCAAAGCCTCCGGTGTCAAACTGGGTGTCGCCACCTCGCTGCCCCCGCATCTGCGTGAGCCGGCGCTACGCCACGTCGGCATGTTCGATTTGTTCAACGATATAGTCTCCGTCGATGACGCGAACGACGCCGGCAAGGACCAGCCCGACGTCTACCTGCTCGCCGCCAAGCGCCTGGGTGCTGCACCGGCCGACTGCACAGTGTTCGAAGACCTGCTGGTCGGCATGAAGTCGGCCAAATCAGTCGGCATGAAGGTCTGGGCCATGCACGACGACTCCTCCGCCTCCGACTGGCCCGAAATCTGCCACCTAGCCGACGGTGTCCTCTTCGACTTCCACGACGCCCCGCGCGTGCTGTGATAAAAAAAGTTACGCCCCCGCTGGCGGGGTTGTCGGCGGAACGGCGTTGTTCGGCATAGGTGCCCCCTTCCGAGGCCATTGTAGGCACGGTCCATGTTCCGACACTATAAATTGGCGATGTATTTGTTCACTGTTCAACTGTTATGTAACACACCTTGACAGTTAAGCAGAACAGTTGTACTGTGTTGTATAACAGCTAAACAGCTGGGGTGCTAGTCAACCACAACCGAAGGGGGCATAGATGAAACTGATCATCTCATCCGTGTCCGGTGAACCCATCTACGAGCAAATCAAAACCCAAATCCGTTCGGCGGTGCTCAGCGGCGAGTTGAAGGCGGGCGAGGCCCTGCCTTCCCTGAGAAAACTCGCCAAGGAGCTGCGCATCTCCGTACTCACCGTCACCAGGGCGTACAACGAACTGGCCGATGAGGGCGTGGTGCAGAACATCCAAGGCAAAGGCACTTTCGTGATGGACAAGGGCAACGAGCTGATGCAACGCCAGCTCGAAACCCAGATTCGCGAAAGCCTGGCCGAGGCAAGCCGGGGCGCCAAAGCCGCCGGCATTCCGCTGGACGCATTGGACCGCATGCTCGAAGAGGAATACCGCAAGGAATAACCTCAAGAAAGGACCATGGCCATGACCGCCATATCCGAATCCAACGCAATGGCGTTGCAGGTCACCGACGTCACCAAACACTACGATTCCGGCTTCACGCTGGACGACGTGACCTTCGACCTGCCCAAGGGCTACATCATGGGACTGATCGGCCCGAACGGCGCCGGCAAGTCCACCCTCATCAAACTCATCCTCAACATGATCCACCGTGACGCCGGTTCGATTCACGTGCTCGGCCTCGACAACATCGCCGACGAGGAGCCCGTCAAGGAACAACTCGGCGTGGTATTCGATTCCAGCTACCTGTATGAACAGTGGCAAGTCAAGAACGTTGAACGTATTGTCGCGCCACTGTATCCATCATGGGACAGTGGATGCTATCGCAAGTATCTGGATGCTTTTGGTCTTGGTGGTGCACAGAACGGCAAGAAACATATCAAGGATCTTTCCCGCGGCATGCAGATGAAGCTGATGCTCGCCATCGCATTGAGTCATGATGCCAAGCTGCTGATTCTCGACGAGCCGACCAGCGGACTCGATGTGCTCGCGCGTGACGAACTCATGGATATACTGCATGCCTACATTGAGGATGGCGAACATTCGGTACTGTTCAGTACCCATATCACTGCCGACCTCGAACGTGCCGCTGACTTCATTACCTACATCACCGATGGCCGTCTCTACTACACCGGTCCGAAAGACGAGTTTGAGGAATCGTTCCGCCTGATTAAGGGCGGTCCAGACGAACTGGCACAACTGCCTGCGGACGTGGTTCTGGGCTCGCATACGTATGCCACCGGATTCGATGCGCTGGTCCGGTCAGACAGGCTTGATGCTGTTGCGTCGGTGGTTTCGGGGCTTGTCGTTGAATCGGCTTCCATTGATGACATCGTTCGACTGACCAATGCCCATGATTCCAATCGTGACTTGAGCGGGAGGTGAGCGGCCATGGGGGCAATACTGAGGGTGTTGCGGTCTCGGCAACATGCATTGACCACTGCATTGCGCGTCGATATGGCCTACCTGTGCGTCGACGTACAGACTGTGTTCTCGTTGTTGTTGGCACCGTTGTTCTCCGTCATCTTTCAAGGTGAAGTTTATGGTGATGGCTTCGGCTATCGCATAGGTGTCATCATGACGGTATTCACCTGCGCCATATGGATACTCACCATGGCTGTTGCTGACCTGCAGAACGGATATCGGCTTCGTGGCATTATTCCGTCTTCAAGGAAGAACCAGGTGGCCGCGCGATATGTGGTTGGATTGGTGATTTCCGTATTGTCGATAGCGATGATTGTTCTGATTGACGGGTTGCAAGTGCTGGTCAATCCGGATTGGTTATTCGCGGGCAATTTGTGGGCGGCGCCGTTGGGAGGTGTCTGCACCGCGCTGATGATCGCGCTTATCGTGCCCACGGGTTATCTGTGGACCAAACTAGGCGGTCTTCAAGTCACGATGATGGTGATTTATGCCGTTGTATTGGCTGGATCCATACTGCTATCTATTTTGCCTGCTTCGGTGACCAGAGGATTGGCCCATGCCGCGAATGCCATCATCGCGCAACGCTTGTGGCTGGTTATTGCGGTATTGGCGACGACGGTTGTGGCATATGGAATCTCGTATGTAATTGACCCTCGCATATTTGCTTCAAGGGAGTGGTGACGATGAGCTGGAAATCCGTAGTAAAGCAATGTCGATTCGATTGTGCCAGTATGGGTCTGTTCAGCGTGGCGAATATGGTGTTTCTGCTGGTTTTCCCGGTGCTGTCTATCGTGGAATCGCTGGTGATGATATCGACCCACGTCGATGAACACGTTGCCAGTGGTCTGATGGGCGGACTCGGAGGTCTGGCATCGGTGATGGCATGTATGAGTGCATTGGGGCCTGCGACGTCTGAGGAATCTGCAGGGCACAGTGCCATGCGAGGGCTGATTCCTGTTTCACGCACTGCACAAGTTGTAGGTCGGTACCTTTTTCTGTTGGTGGTTGGCCTGCTCTGGGCTTTGGACGTGGTGATATGCGGCGGCGTCTTCATTGTCTTTGGCGATATAGCAGATATGGGGTGGATTGGTGCCTTGGCAGCAGGTGCCTCCATCTTCGCTTTGGCTATCATTCTTGGGTCGGTGCTGCTGGCCTGTGCATACCGGTTCACCTCCCGCAAGATGATGATGGCCTTTAGCGCGGTCATGGTTGGCTTGTATGCCGTCATTGCGCTGCTGGCCCGATTGCCTGTTGACTGGCAATGGCTATTGCTGAATATTGCCGATTTCCTGACAATCTGGTGGCATACGGCGCTTGTTCTCGCCGTGTTGTGTCTGCTCGCATATTTTGGCTCCATGCTTATAGCCATCCGCGTCTACCGAGCCAAAGAACTCTAGCCGCGCATTTGTCCGACCGCGAATGAAAAGAGACCGACAGGAATCTGTCGGTCTCTTTCCGTTATCGGTGTGCTATCAGTCCACCAGATCCAGAGCGATTGGCTGGTGCGATTGCTGGGAATCGCTTTCATTGGCCGTGCGGCGCGCGCGGATGGCGGCGACTGCGCGCTTGACGGCCTTGATGGCCTCCTGCAGCACCACGACGCCGAACCCGACCGCGATGATTTTCAGCCACATGTCGATCGGCAGCGGCACGGTGCGGAACATCGCGCCGCCGAATTGCACCACTAGCACCTGAAGTGCGAACATCAGCGCGAACACGCCGATCATCACCTTATTGCGCAGCAGATTGGCGAACAGGCTGGCGTTGCCCAGCTCGCGGCTGTTGAAGGCGTTGAACAGCTGGAATACCACGAACAGCGTGAACAGAATGGTCGACTGCTGTTCGGCGGTGCCGCCCATGAAGTTCGTCCAGCTTTGCGCCATGAACACCACGGCGATGAACGCGCCGGAGACGATGATGCGCTCCAGCATGCCACGCGAGACGATGCCGGCGTCGCGGCGAGTGGGCCTGCGGTCCATAAGATTGTCTCGAATCGGCTCCATACCGAGCGTCAGCGCGGGCGGGCCATCCATGATGATGTTGACCCACAGCAGCTGCAATGCGGTGAACGGCGCGGCCAGACCACTGAACAGCGAGGCGAGTACCACGACCACCGAAGACAGGTTCACGGTGAGCTGGAACTGGATGAATCGCTGGAAATTCTCGTAAATGCCACGGCCCCAGTGCACGGCCTTGACAATGGTGGCAAAGGAATCGTCCAGCATCACGATATCGCTGGCCTCCTTGGACACCTCGGTGCCGGCGATGCCCATGGCGATGCCCACGTCCGCGTTCTTGATGGCGGGCGCGTCGTTGATGCCGTCGCCGGTCGCCGCCACCACATTGCCCTGGGCTTTCAGAGCGTTCACCACGCGCATCTTGATAACCGGCGTGCTGCGGGCGATCACGCGGATGCGGACGATTTCGCGGGCCAGTTCCTCATCGCTCATTTCCTCGATCTGGCGCGCCTCGACGGCGATATGCCGCTCGTCCAGAATGCCGAGTTCATTGGCGATGGCCGTGGCGGTCACGATGTTGTCGCCGGTGAGCATCTTGAGCTCGATGCCCGCCTTGCGACAGCGCTCCACGGCACCGGGCACATCCTCGCGCAGGGGATCCACGATGGCCACGAAGCCGTCGAACATCATGCCGGATTCCAAGCCGGCGCGGTCGGCAGCGTAATCGAGGGCCGCAGTGTCGGCGTCCTTATCGGAAATATGGCGGTGGGCGAAGCCGAGCACTCGGCAGGACTGCGCTTGGAACTTCGCGATCTCCCGTTCGATTTCGCCGCGCGTCTTGGCGTCGACGGCGCATCGGTCGAGCATCTTCTCCGGGCTGCCCTTGGCAAACACGGTAATGCCGTCGCCGTCACGCACCACAGTGGTCATGCTCTTGGTTTCCGACGAGAACGGATACGTGTGGAGTACCGTCGCGCGCTCGCGGCGAATCCGGTAGTCGAGTCCGGCCTTGTGCGCGGCGACCAGTAGTGCGCATTCGGTGGGGGTTGCCGATGAATTCCGGCATCGCGCCGGCCTCGGCTTCGGTGGCGCTCGGGAAGGTCACGTCGGCGGTGCCGTTGACGCAGAAGTTCTCCAGCAGCATGCGGTTCCTGATCTGTTCGGGCTTCTCCAAGGCGCGGCCCGGCGCGTTGCACGCCTCGATCACGGTCATGCGGTTCTGGGTCAACGTGCCGGTTTTGTCCGAGCGGATCACGTTGATGCAGCCGATGGTCTCGCACGCCACCATCTTCTTGACCAGCGCGTTCTGCTTGGACATTTTGATGATGTTCACCGCGAGGCACGCGGCCACAATGGTCGGCAGGCCTTCGGGCACGGCGGCCACGATTAGCGTGATGGAGGTGGTGAACGCCTCGGAAATCGTGTCGAACGAGGCGGTGCCGGAAGCCACGAACCGGGCCACCTGAAGCACGAACACCGGTGCGGCCACAATCGAGCCCACCACGGCGATCACCTTGCCGAGCTTCGCGAGCTTCTCCTGCAGCGGCGTCATACCGGTGTTGGCGGCGCGCAGTTCGCGGGCGATTTTGCCGAACTCGGTGTCGTCGCCCACGGCGGTGACCACGGCACGGCCATTGCCGGCGGTCACGAAGCAGCCGGAATAGAGCATGTTCGTGCGGTCGGCCACCGGGGTCTTCGGGTCGGTGAACACGGCGTCGGTGGCTTTGGCGCTCGGCACGCTTTCGCCGGTGAGCGCGGATTCGTCGGCGGCCAGATCGTTTGATTCGATGAGGCGCGCATCGGCCGGCAGCTTGTCGCCGGTGCTGATCTGCAGCACATCGCCGATGGTGATGTCTCGCTGCGACACCAGCGTGACCTCGCCATCGCGCACCACGGTGACGGTCGTGTCGTCATTGATGTCGTTCAGCGTTTCGAATGCCTTGGCACTGCGGCCCTCCATCACCACGGTGATGGTCACGGACAGGGCGATGGCGAAGAAGATGCCCACGCATTCGAGAATGTCGGCGTGGCCGCCGGCCATGGCGCGGGTGATGTTGACGCCCAGGGTGATGGCCGCCGCGATCATAAGCATGATGAGCATCGGGTCGGCGGCCGTCTTGACGATGCGGGAAAGCATCGATTCCGGCTTCGGCTTGGTGAAGGCGTTGGGGCCGTACTGGTTCAGGTTGTGCGCGGCCTGTTCGCTGGTCAGGCCTTGATGTGCATCGGTGCCCAGCGTGCTGATGACTGCTGGCGCATCCTGCATGAATGGTGCGGGCGTCTGCCCGTTGGCCGTGGTCATATGTTCCTCTCGTTTGGTTGACACACCGCACTGAAACCCGCGTAATATCACTCGCGTACCGCGCAACATGGCGGCACGCAGCCAAACGAATCGTTGACGACCATGTATCGCATACTCCGCGGTACATGAGTCTCGTCATTTAAGGCAAAGCCAGACCGTAACGGAACTGTCGACGGCCACGATGTTGACTTGCCACATTGCGGTTTGGGCCGAGCCCTTCGCCGCAATGCTGTCTACTCCCTCATGGGACTATTCAGTTGCAGGAACAGAACCTAACAAACCACATGGATTTTCCCGTTCGCCGGCAGCATGGCGATTCCCGCCTTCCTAGAAAAAACAAGCAACACGCCATTGGCTCGTTGCAGGTGAAAAGCCGCAAGAAAGCCGCGCGTGACAAGGCTCGGACATGCTTGAACATGCCTGGACCTTCGACTTGTGACATCAGAAAACAAAAAACCGATACATGCTGGTAAAGCATGTATCGGTTGGGAATTGTCAGTTAGTGCCGTCAGCGGACTATCACAGCGCCTGGGCGGCCTTCTCCACGTAGTCCTCCATGCCGTCGATGGCCACGACGTCCTTGAACCGCACATCGGCGGTCTCAAGACCACGCAGGGCGGCCGGGGCGGTGGTGCCGGTCTCGTGGGCCAGCACATCCATGCACTCGAAGTCGGTGCCGGTGGCGTCGAAGCCCAATGCCTCGTTCACCACGCGCGGGAACTTGTAGGGGCTGGCGGTGGAGAGCAGCACGCGCGTGGTCAGCGGGTCGCGCGGCATCTGCTCAAGCAGGTAGTAGCCGCAGGCGGTGTGCGGGTCGATCACGTAGTGGTTCTCGTCCCAGCAGTGCTTGATGGACTCGCGTACCTGATCCTCATCGGCCCAACCGGTGCCGAAGATCTGACGAATCTTGGCCAGCAGTTCTTCCGGGATCTCGTACGTGCCCCACTTGTTGAGGTCGTTCATCAACATGGAGATCAGACGGGTGTCGCCCTCGGACAAGTAGTACAGCATGCGCTCCAGGTTGGAGGAGATGAGGATGTCCATCGAGGGGGAGATGGTCTGGAAGAACGGGCGCTGGCGGTTGTAGGTACCGGTGGTCAGGAAGTCGAACAGCACGTTGTTCTTGTCGGAAGCCACCACGAGGTGCTTGACCGGCAGACCGAGCAGCTTGGCATAGTAGCCGGCGAGGATATCGCCGAAGTTGCCGGTCGGGACCACAAACTCGACCTCATCGCCGACGTTGATCACCTGGTCGGCGAGCAGCTGGGCGTAAGCGGAGAAGTAGTAGACGACCTGCGGCACCAGACGGCCTACGTTGATGGAGTTGGCGGAGGAAAGCACCACGTGCGAATTGCCGGCGAGACGCTCGGCCAGGGCACGGTCGCCGAAGATGCGCTTGACCGCGGACTGGGCGTCGTCGAAGTTGCCTTCCACGGCGGCCACCTGCACGTTGGAGCCGGCCTGCGTGGTCATCTGCAGCTCCTGGACCTGGGAGACCTTGCCTTCCGGGTAGAAGACGGTGATCGCGGTGCCCGGGGCGTCCGCGAAGCCGGCCAGCGCGGCCTTGCCGGTGTCGCCGGAGGTGGCGGTGAGGATCATGATCTTCTCGTCCGCGTCGCCATCGGCCGGCGTGGTGTGCGCCATGAAGCGCGGCAGGATCTGCAGCGCCACGTCCTTGAACGCGGAAGTCGGACCGTTGAACAGTTCGAGCACGTAATCGTCACCCAGGGGCTTGAGCGGGGTGATGCGCTCATCGGACCACTGTTCGCCGTAGGCGTCGGCGATGCACTGGCCCAGCTCCTCGGCCGTGAAGTCCGGCAGCAGCGCGCCCAGCACCTCGGCGGCGATTTGCTGGTACGACTTGCCCGGCAGGGAGGCCACGTCCACCTTGGTCTTGCCCAACGCGTCCGAAACGAACAGGCCGCCGTCATCGGCGATGCCCTTACGAATCGCCTGCTTGGCGGTCAGCGAATCGGTGGTGCTACGGGTGGAATGGAAGGTGGTTGTCACGATGAATCCTTCTGCCTGAAAGGGATGATGAATCCACACCAGTCTAGCGTGGGCCGTGGGCAGAAGGGCCGTCCGTCTCGCGTAGCCGACCGGTCGCACCGGCGAAAATCACCATTGCCATCGAACGGGGACCGGCCATATCATGAAACAGGCCGGCTACAAACGGGCCATACAGTAAGGCGACAACGGCGAATCAATCGTCGCCCATACCAAAGGAGCACCCATGACCGCTTCACCCCTTGCGCAGAAAGCGACCGATGCTTTCAACGCGCCGATCTGCGAAACCGATCCTGAGATCGCCGAACTGCTGGACTCCGAACTGGGCCGCCAACGCAATGGCCTTGAGATGATCGCCTCTGAGAACTTCGTGCCGCGAGCGGTACTGCAATGCCAGGGCTCCGTGCTGACCAACAAATACGCCGAAGGCTACCCCGGCCGCCGCTACTATGGCGGCTGCGAATACGTGGACCAGATCGAAACCATCGCCCGCGAACGCGCCAAGGCCCTGTTCGGCGCCGAATACGCCAACGTCCAGCCGCACTCCGGTGCCCAGGCCAACGCCGCCGTCTACCAGGCGCTCGTCAAGCCCGGCGACACCGTGCTCGGTCTGGCCCTCGACCACGGCGGCCACCTGACCCACGGCATGAAGATCAACTTCTCCGGCCGCTTCTACCACGCCGAGGCGTACGGCGTGAACCCCGAGACCTTCCGCATCGACCCGGAGATCATCCGCCAGCGCGCGCTCGAAACCCACCCGGCCATGATCATCGGCGGCTGGTCCGCCTACCCGCGCATCGAGGACTTCAAGGCCATGAAGGAGATCGCCGACGAGGTCGGCGCCAAATTCTGGGTCGACATGGCCCACTTCGCCGGACTCGTGGCCGCGGGCCTGCACCCGAGCCCCGTGCCGTACGCCGACGTGGTCTCTTCCACCGCGCACAAGACCTTCGGCGGTCCGCGTTCCGGTTTCATTCTCGCCAAGCAGGAGTATGCCAAGAAACTCAACTCCTCCGTGTTCCCCGGCCAACAGGGCGGACCGCTCATGCACGTGATCGCGGGCAAGGCCGTGAGCTTCAAGGTGGCCGGCACCCCCGAATTCAAGGACCGCATGCAGCGCACGCTCGACGGCGCCAAGATCCTTGCCGAACGACTACTGGCCGACGACGTCAAGGCCAACGGCATCTCCGTGCTGACCGGCGGCACCGATGTGCATCTGGTGATGGTCGACCTGCGCAACAGCGAGATGGACGGCCAGCAGGGCGAGGATTTGCTCGCCGCCTGCGGCATCACCATCAACCGCAACACCGTGCCCTTCGACCCGCGTCCGGCCTCGGTGGCCTCGGGCCTGAGAATCGGCACGTCCGCCCTGGCCCCCCGCGGCTTCGGACCGAAGGAATACGAGGAGGTGGCCGACATCATCGGCACCGCGCTCGCCGCCGGCCCGTCCGCCGACGTGACCGCGCTGAAGGCCCGCGTCGACAAGCTCGCCGAAGACTTCCCGCTCTACCCCGACCTGGACCAGATTCACTGATTTGCTGATTCGCTAATCCACCGTGGTGTACCGGTTAGTGATGATTTGCTGACCGGAGCGCATCACATCACCGGCTTCCCGCCTGAGATGGAGGGGAGCCGGTTCTGTTTGCGATTCAAAACGTCAGACATCCCATAACAAGCAGGTCGGAGTAAGCAATCAGCCGCGTTGTGAGTTACGCTTGACTGTTATGAGCGATGAATTGAGTCCTGAGGTGTTCGACGCGGTGTGCCGCCAGGCCGATCAGGCCGCACGCGCGCAGGAGCGTCTTGCACAGGCAAATACCGAAGCCAAAAACGAACTGCTGCTTGCCATTGCGGACGCGTTGGATGAGCACGCCGCGGACATCGAAGCCGCCAACGCGCTGGACATGCACGAATCCAAGGAAAACGGCATGGATGAGGGAAAGCTCGACCGCCTGCTGTTCGACGTGCCGCGCGTGGCCGCCGCCGCCCAAGGCGTGCGCCATGTGGCCACCCTGCCCGATCCGGTCGGCGAGATCGTGCGCGGATACAACCTGCCCAACGGTCTGCGCCTTACCCAAACGCGCGTGCCGATGGGCGTCATCGGCATGATCTACGAGGCCCGGCCGAACGTCACTGTGGACGTGGCCAGCCTGTGCCTCAAGTCCGGCAATGCCGCGCTGCTGCGAGGCGGCCACGCCGCCGAACGCACTAACGCCGCCACGTTGGGCGTCATCGCCCCGGTGCTTGAAGCCCACGGTTTCGAATCCGCACTGGTGCAATCCGTCGACCAGTACGGGCGCGCCGGCGCCACCGCCATGATGGAGGCGCGAGGCCATATCGACGTGCTCGTGCCGCGAGGAGGAGCGGGTCTGATCCAAGCCGTCGTGCGCAACTCCAAAGTGCCGGTCATCGAAACCGGTGCCGGCAACGTGCATATCTACATCGACAAGTCCGGTGATCTCGCCAAGGCCATCCCGATCATCATCAACGCCAAAACCCAGCGCGTGGGCGTGTGCAACGCCGCCGAAAAGCTATTGGTTCATAAGGATGTCGCCGCCGAATTCCTGCCGCAGATCGCCGCCGCTCTGGCCGAGACGAACGTCGTGCTGCAGGCCGACACCACGTCGTACGACATCATCTCCGGCACGGCAATCGAGGGCCTTGACCTCAACCACGCCACCGAAGAGGATTGGGACACTGAATACCTGGCCCTCAAAATGGGCATCAAGGTGGTGCCGGATCTGGGCGCGGCCATCGACCACATCAACACGCATTCCACAGGCCACACCGAATCCATCATCGCCGAGGATTATGCGGCCATCGAGGAATACACCAAGCGCATCGACTCGGCCGTGGTCATGGTCAACGCCTCCACCCGCTTCACCGATGGCGGCGTGTTTGGCTTTGGTGCCGAGCTTGGCATCTCTACGCAGAAGATGCACGCACGCGGTCCCATGGGATTGCGGGAGATGACCACCACCAAGTGGATCGGTTACGGAACAGGACAGGTGCGCGCATGAACGAGGACGGCAACATGAACACTACGGCTGACACGGCAAACAAGGCAAGCGAACTGCGGCCCGACATCGACCTCAGCGATCCCAAGCTCGGCCTGAAGATCGCGGTCGAACGTCTGAGCATCGTCCGCTACGTGTTCCTTGTGCAGATCGAGGACGGCATCGCCTCCGCCGCCCAGCGTGCGTCGCTCGAATACGCGGACGCCGTGCTCATCGGTTGTCCCGAGACCGATTCGCCCGAAGTCGTGGACCTCGACGATGCCCAGCTCGAGATCGTGCGCGAACACATGGAACTCATGGAAGGCTACATCGGCAAATACAGCCAGATGGAGCACGACGGCGACCTTGACGGCATGACCGACACGCTCATCCGCATCACCGAGCGCGTGGCCGAGGTCCGCCGCCTCTACCAGCCGGACTTCCCGCTGCCCACCTTCGCCGAAATTCGTCGCGTGGTTCAGGACGAATGGGATGAAGACATGGGCAAGATCGATCCCAAGGAAGACAATCCCACCGCCGGCGAAATCGAAGGGGAAACCGAATCAGCCGATGACGCCGCCGGCGAGGGCGGCCAGGCATGAGTGGTGTTACCGACAGCCACAAAACGGCTGCGTCAGTTCAGTCCGAAAAATCAGTGGAATTCGCCGAGCCCGCCGAAATCGTTGCCGTCACCCAAGGCGAAACCGAACGGCGCATGTCTGACCTGTCCGCGCCGGCCGGGGCCAGCAGCCATGGCAAAGGCAGGCTTTCCGCACGCGGCAATTGGCATACGCGCCTGCGCGTCGGCATCATGGGCGGCACGTTCGACCCGATTCACAACGGCCACTTGGTCGCCGCCTCCGAAGTAGCTTGGGTATACGACCTCGATGAGGTGATTTTCGTACCCACCGGCCGACCTGTGTTCAAGCTGGACAAGCACGTCACCAACGCCGAAGATCGGTATCTGATGACTGTGATCGCCACCGCATCCAACCCCAAATTCACCGTCTCGCGTGTCGACATCGACCGTCCGGGCGTCACCTACACCATCGACACCCTGCGCGATATCCGAGCCCAGCATCCCGACGCCGAGCTGTTCTTCATCACCGGCGCAGACGCCGTGGCCGAAATCATGCAGTGGAAGGACGCCGACCTCATGTGGGACCTCGCCCACTTCGTGGCCGTCACGCGCCCCGGCTACTCCAGTCCGGACGGCGTGACCTTGCCCGAAGGCAAGGTCGATACGCTTGAGATTCCGGCCCTGGCCATCTCCTCGACCGATGTACGCCGCCGCGCCGAACACGACGAGCCGGTCTGGTATCTGGTGCCTGACGGCGTAGTGCAATACATCGGCAAGCATGGTCTGTATTCATACGAGGACTAGTGAGGATTTGTACGAGGGCTGGTGAGGATTAGCGCGAATCAGCGCGCATCAATCCTCGCCAGTGCAAGGATGAACGGTCAGGCCAGTCCCATCTTGATTTTCAATGTCATTACGCGAGTCGCCGCCGCCGTCACTTTCGAAGCGAAAGCCGGATCGGACTTCGCCCGTCCGTTGAGGCCGTCCACAATTGGCTTTACATAATCCGTCTGACCGATGCAGGACATGTCGCCGCCCGCCTCGACAAGCTTTACTCCCAATTGGCTTACATCGTAGCTGCTCAACGCTTCGGCAGACATCGAATCCGAAATCACCACGCCCGTGTACTTCAGGGCGTTGCGAATATGACCGTCGATAATCGTAGAAGAAAACACCGCCGGATTATTCGGGTCGATGGATTGATACGTGGCCAACGACATCATCACCATTGCAGGATCGGCCTTGGTGATCGCCTGGTCAAAGGCACCTGCCTCGGCCCCGTCCAACGTGGTGGTCGTATCCAGAATGCCTTCGGTGGTGAAGTCGGTATTGCCGCTTACCGCGCCCAACCCAGGATAATGTTTGACCGCCGCACCGACTTGAGCGTCTCGCAAACCTTCAATAACGGCGATGCCATGTTCGGCGTTGCCGGCCGCGTCCAATCCGAAATCACGATCCAGCGCGCCAATCGGAGCATTTGAGGCACGATCGCCCACCACCGTGCCGAGCACCGGTGCCAAATCGACATTTATGTCAGCAGCAGCTAATTGCGAACCCCACGTGCCTGCCGATTGACGCAATGCGTCAGCGGACATTGTGCCCTGCTCAACGGCACTGGGCATTGTGTCGAAACCGGTACCAGTCAGATGCTGTACCTGACCACCCTCCTGATCGGTGGCGATGATGAGACGATCGCCGGCCGGCGCATATCCTTGGAGTTGCGCGGTCGCGGTCTTGACCGTATCGGCGCCGGTATTCCAATTGCCAATGAGAATGGCCGAGCCAATATGCTCGTCGGCGATTGTTGAAGCCAACGAGGAGGGGTCGGAACCGGCAAACAACGGCACCATCACTAACTGTCCCACACGTTCCTCAAGCGTCATGGCGGATACCGCACGTTGGGCTTGTGCGGCCGGGTCGTTCTTCTTCGGGGAAGGAACGCCGGTGCGCGGTAACGCGCTTGTCTGGGAGGTCTGGGGAGTGGTGGTGTCGCCGTTTGATGCGGATCTGGCAAACCACCCGATATGCCATCTGTAGGCCGCCACGCCGGCCAACACCACTGCCAAAGCACATATTGTCGCCACGATTGGAGTGCTCCTGTGCCGAAGTTGGCGTGTGGCGTGTGCTGAGGGACGCATATGTTGTGGCCGTTGGCTGTTCATACCGGCAAGCGTAGAACGGAGCGTAGAACAGAACGCTGCCTCATTCTGTGCTCAGGGCATAACCTACCTCCCGCCCTTTCGATAGGCTTGAGTTATGTCTTTTAACGATCCTTTCTCAGTACTGTTCGGCAATGGCGGCGATTCACGACGCAACAATGCGAACAATGACGATCCGATCATCCTCGATGTCGAGGCCGATGGGGACGGTCCGGCCCGCAACACCAACGCCGGCCCCTCCGGGTCATCCCGCCCTCCACGTGGCCCGGCCAATCCGCGTATCACCCGTAAGCCAGCGTCCGGTGGCTCAGGAGCCAGCCGTGGCAGCAAGGTTCTGATCGGCGTGGTGCTGGCCTTGGCCATCATCGTCGGTCTGTTCTTCGGCCTGTCCCGATTCATCACCGATCTGATGTGGTACGGCCAGCTCGGCTTCCAGTCCGTGGTCTGGACCCAGCTCGGGGTGAAAATCGGTCTGTGGGTGGCCTACGCGCTGCTCATGGCCTTGACCGGCTTCGTTTCCGCCTGGTTGGCTATCCGGGCACGCCCTGATTCGGCCGACGGATCCACCATTCGCATTAACGGCGATGTGGTCGAGGTCGGCAAATCCGTCAGCTCGAAAACCGCTCGCCGCGTGGCCGTGGTGATTTCGCTGATCGTCGGCGTCATCTTCGGCTCTCAGTTCAACGCGAACTGGAGCGAGATTCTGCTCATGTTCAACGCGCAGTCGTTCGGCACCACCGATCCGCAGTTCGGTCTGGACAACGGCTTCTACGTGTTCGTGCTGCCGGGCCTGAAGCTCGTGCTCGCCGCCGTGGCCATACTGCTGGGCGTGGGCCTTGTGTTTTCCGTGGTCACGCATGTGCTGATGGGTGGTATCCGCATTACCATGCCGGTTAACGGACGCGGCCTGTTCTCCATCACCAAGCGTTGCCGTCGTCAGCTTGGCATCTGGCTGATGCTCAATATGTTCGCTTGGGCAGTGCGCCAGATGATCGGCGTATTCGACCAGCTCACCGTGCAGGGTTCACGCATCACCGGTGCCTCCTACACCGCCGTGCACGCCAACATCCCCGTCACCTTCATCATGGCCGCGCTGACCGCCATCCTCGGCGTGGTGCTGGGCATCTGGCTCATGCGTTCCCACACGCTCGAAGGCCAGGCGTCCATCGGCGTGCGCGCCTCCGCCGCGCTCAAGGCCTGGCGTGTGCCGGTGACCTCCATTGCCGTCGTGGTCGTGGTGGGTCTTGTGCTCACCGTGGCATGGCCGGTGCTGTTGCAGCGCTTCCGCGTCAACCCGAACGCACAGGAGATGGAATCCACCTACATTCAGCGCAATATCGACGCCACCCGCGCCGCCTACGGTCTTGACAAGCTCAAGACCGAGCAATACAAGGTAACCGACAAGGGCGAGCAGGGCGCTCTGGCCAAGGAGGGCGACACCACCGCGCAGATTCGTCTGCTCGACCCGCAGGTCGTCAGCCCCACATTCAAGCAGCTACAGCAGTCCAAGCAGTACTACACCTTCGCCGACACTTTGGCCGTCGACAAGTACGAGATCGACGGCGTTTCCCAAGACACCGTGATTGCCGCCCGCGAGCTCGATCTGGCCGGCAACGACAACCGCAACTGGGTCAATGACCACACCGTGTACACCCACGGTTACGGCGTGGTGGCTGCTTACGGTAACAAGGTGACCGCCGACGGCCAGCCTGAATTCTTCGAATCCGGCATCCCCGCTCAGGGCAAGCTCACTGAATCCGAAAAGTATGAGCCTCGCATCTACTTCTCGCCGAACACCACCGAATACTCGATCGTCGGCGCACCGGAGGGCACGCAGGCTTGGGAGTTCGACTACCCGACCGGTTCGGAAGGCGCCCTGACCACGTTCAAGGGCGACGGCGGCCCCTCGGTTGGCAACCTGTTCTCCCGTATTCTCTACGCAATCCGCTTCGGCTCCGATCAGATTCTCTTCTCCGACCGTGTTACCAGCGAATCGCAGATTCTTTACGATCGTTCCCCCAAGGAGCGCGTGGCCAAGGTGGCGCCGTACCTGACGCTTGACGGCCGTGTGTATCCGGCCGTGGTCGATGGCCGCGTCAAGTGGATCGTCGACGGCTACACCACCTCTGATGCCTACCCATACTCGCAGATGACCGACCTCGGCTCCTCCACCAAGGATTCCACCACCGTCTCTTCCGCAACGGTCTCATCCTTGGGCTCGCAGAAGGCCAACTACATCCGCAACTCGGTCAAGGCCACCGTGGACGCCTACGACGGTTCCGTGGATCTGTACGTATGGGATCAATCCGACCCGGTAATCAAGGCATGGGAGAAGATCTTCCCCGGCCAGTACCACCAGCTCTCCGATATCTCCGGCGACCTGATGAGCCACATGCGCTACCCGGAAAGCCTGTTCAAGGTGCAGCGCGAACTGCTCTCCAAGTACCACGTGACCTCCGCCAGCCAGTACTACTCCGGCGAGGACTTCTGGCAGACGCCGGTCGACCCGACCGAATCCCAGTCCCAGCAGGACCAGGACATCCTGCAGCCGCCGTACTACCTGACCTTGCAGACCGGTGGCACCAAGGAACCGGTGTTCTCGCTGACCTCCACCTACATTCCGGCTGGCCAGTCCACCCGTGAGATCCTCACCGGCTTCCTGTCGGTCGACTCGGATGCCGGCAATGAGAAGGGCAAGATAGGCTCAAACTACGGCACCATCCGATTGCAGGAGCTGCCCAAGGATTCGAACGTACCGGGCCCCGGCCAGGCGCAGAACAACTTCAACGCCAACGCCGACGTGTCCAAGGAACTGAACCTGCTGCAATCCGGCGACACGCAAGTGGTGCGCGGCAACCTGCTCACCCTGCCGCTCGGTGGCGGACTGGTGTACGTGCAGCCCGTGTACGTCAAGTCTTCGGGTGCGACTTCATTCCCGCTGCTCAAGAAGACGCTGGTCGCATTCGGTGATCAGGTTGGATTCGCGGATACGTTGGATGAGGCCTTGGATCAGGTGTTCGGTGGTGATTCCGGCGCGGCCGCAGGCGATGCTGAGAACGTGTCCGGTGACGGATCGTCTGGTGACCAGGCTTCCGGCACATCCGGTGACCAATCTGGTTCCGATACCAATGGTGGCCAGTCCGGCACCGCGGACGGCAAGTCGGATTCCGGCTCGTCTTCCGACCGTAGCCCCGAACTCCAGCAGGCGCTGAACGATGCCGCCCAAGCCATGAAGGACAGCCAGTCCGCCATGAAGAACGGCGACTGGACCGCCTACGGCAAGGCGCAGAAGGAGCTTGAAGACGCCCTCAACAAGGCCATCGAGCTCGACAAGTAGTTCCGACAGGAATTGGCTCCCCTCAGGGTGAGGGGAGCTATCGCCGAAGGCGACTGAAGGGAGTCGGTTACCTCAACTGACATAGCCCGTCCTTATCATAGGGACGGGCTATTTGCGTATTCAAAGGAACCTCATGCCATACACCTTCCGTCCGGCCGTCGAATCCGACGTCCAAGCCATCACCGACATCTACAACGCCTCAGTGATGGCCGGCGGTGCGACCGCCGACCTCACCCCGCGCACCCTCGACCAACGCCGCGCCTGGGTCGAATCCCATACGCCGCCCTACGGCGTTTTTGTTGTGGAATCGGAAGACGGTTCAATCATCGGCTTCGGTGCGCTCTCCGTGTTCTATGACCGCGCGGGATATGACGGTGTCACCGATTTGGCCTATTACATTGATCCGGCATGGCAAGGCAGGGGAGTAGGCACGTTCATGCTTGACAGGCTGCTCACCGAGGCGCGGGCCCGCCACATGCGCAAGGCCTGCGGCATCATTTTCGCCGATAACGCCGGCTCCATTGCCCTCATGCACCGCTTCGGCTTCACCCAATTCGGACTCATGCCCGCCGCTGCCACCGACTCCACCGGCACCATGCGGGACATGTCCTACTGGTATTTGGACCTGTAGCCTTGCAGTAAGTCATTTCAGTCAAGAAAAGTGTGAGGATGCCGGAGCAAACGAGCTTGACGGCGGCGTTGAGTACAATCTTGACGGTTGAATCCGGCCGGGCATGGGCCGGTGCGCGAGGCGAACGCGCGCATGACGTACGGAACGTACAGAACGTGCATACGGGAATATAGGAAGACGGACGAGGAGCGGATTATGGCATCGGATTTCTGGCTGATTGCGGGACTGGGCAACCCCGGCAAAAAATATGAGGACACGCGGCACAACATGGGCTTCATGACCGCCGACGTGCTCGCCGAACGTTGGACGGTGAACTTCGCCGATCACAAGGGCTTGGCCATGCTCGGTAAAAGCGTGATGAACCTGGACGGCCGCACCGTCAAGTTCTTTCTGGCCAAGCCGCTGACTTATATGAATGATTCCGGCAATGCGGTGGCTTCCATTAGCGCCTATTACCAGATCGAGCCCGACCATATTGTGGTGATTCACGATGACATGGACTTGGAATTCGGCCGTATCAAGGTCAAGGCAGGCGGCTCCGCAGGCGGCCACAACGGCATCAAGTCGATTGACCGTTCCCTCGGCACGCCGAAATACGCGCGTGTGCGCATGGGCGTCGGTCACTCCAAGCGCGGTGCGAACGCGCATGACAACACGGTGAACTGGGTGCTGGGCGGATTCGGTCCGGACCAGCGCAAGCAGCTGCCCGAATTCCTGGCTGACGGCGCCGACGCCGCCGAGGACATCATCTTCCACGGTCTTGCCAAGACTCAGGAGAAGTTCAATGGCCGGTGAGGCGACGCACCCGGACCTGATCAACGGCTCACTGGTAGGCATCCTGTCTGAGCTGGAACAGGACAAGACCTTCCTGAAGCTCGCCGCCGGCGACATCGAGGCTTCGGACGACGTCGACAACTCCGTCCTGGCCGGCATCCCCGAAGGTTTGCGCCCGGCTTTGGCCGCCGCCATCGGGCAGGGTGTGGCCGGCAAACCCGGCAAGCCGGTCGTGCTGGTCGTGGCCTCCGGCCGCGAAGCCGAAGAGACCGTGGGCTCGCTGCGCTCCTGGTATGATGGCGACCCGAACGACATCGCCCAGCTCGAAGCCTGGGAAACCCTGCCACACGAGCGTCTGAGCCCGCGCGCGGACACCGTGGCCAGCCGCATGGCCGTGTTCCGCAGACTCAAGCATCCGAGCGATACCGATTCGATGTTCGGCCCGATTCGCATTCTCGTCATGCCGATCCGCTCGCTCATCCAGCCGGTCGTCCAAGGACTGGGCGACGTCGAGCCGCTCGTGTTCACCGTGGGGGAGGACCTGCCCCTCGACGAAGCCGCCAAACGTCTGATCGAAAACGCCTACACGCGCGTGGACCTGGTCATGGACCGTGGCGAGTTCGCGGTGCGCGGAGGCATTCTTGACGTATTCCCGCCCACCGCACCGCACCCGGTGCGTATCGAATTCTTCGGCGACGAAATTGACACCATCAAGGAATTCCACGCCTCCGACCAGCGTACCTACGGCGACGGCCTCAAGACCATCTGGGCCACCGCATGCCGTGAACTGCAGCTGACCGACGCCGTGCGCACCCGCGCCAAAGCCTTGGTCGGTTCGATTCCCAATGCTGAGGACATGCTCGAATCCATCGCCAACGCCATTCCGGTCGAAGGCATGGAATCCCTGATGCCCGCACTCGTGGACCATCTGGAACCGGTGGGCTCCATGCTGCCCAAGCACGCCGTGATCCTCCTGGGCGACCCGGAGAAACTGCGCCGTTCCGCCGAAGACTTGGCAAAAACCGCGAACGAGTTCCTGGCCGCCAGCTGGCATGTGGCCGCCTCCGGCCACGGCGCCGGCGCGCCCATCAGCTTCGACGAAGCCAGCTTCCTCGACTATGCGGAAACCATCAGCTCCCTCGAATACTCCGAACATCCGGTGATTCGCCTCACCAGTTTCGGCGTGGACACCGCGTTGACCGGCCATGTGCAGCTCGACGCCCAGAACCCGGCCGAATTCCGAGGGGATGAGGCCAAGGCCTCCCAAGGCATCGAAGGCCTGCTCGATGCCGGCTTCCACGTCACCATCACCGCCGCTGCGGCCGGCACCTTGGCCAGGCTCAAGCGCGCGATCAACACTACCGGCATCGCCAATTTCGACGTCATCCGCTCTCAGGCCATCGACGGCTTCGTGGACAAAGCCGCCAAAATCGCCCTGCTCACCGAACGCGACCTGACCGGCCGCACTTCAGCCGTGGCCGTGGCCAAAACGCCGAAACGCCGGCGCAAGGCCATCGACTTGGTGGAACTCAAAAAAGGCGATTACGTGGTGCACGAGCAGCACGGCATTGGCCGGTTCATCGAAATGCGTCAGCGCACCATCGGCGCCGGCGCCAACAAAACCACTCGCGAATACCTGGTCATCGAATATGCGCCTTCCAAGCGCGGCGCCCCGGCGGACAAACTGTTCATCCCCACCGACCAGCTCGACCAGGTCAGCAAATACATCGGCGCCGAAGCCCCCAAGCTCAACAAGCTCGGCGGCTCCGACTGGGCGGCCACCAAGGCCAAGGCCCGCAAGCACGTCCACGAGATCGCCGACGACCTGATCGAGCTGTACTCCGCCCGCCAGCGCGCCAAGGGCTTCGCGTTCAGCCCGGACACCCCATGGCAGAAAGAGCTGGAAGACGCCTTCCCCTATCAGGAAACCGCCGACCAGCTCACCACCATCGACGAAGTTAAATCCGACATGGAAAAGCCCGTGCCGATGGACCGCCTCATCTGCGGCGACGTGGGCTTCGGCAAAACCGAAATCGCACTGCGTGCCGCCTTCAAGGCCGTGCAGGACGGCAAGCAGGTGGCCGTGCTCGTGCCCACCACGCTGCTTGTCCAGCAGCATTACGAGACGTTCAGCGAACGATTCGAGGGTTTCCCGGTCAATGTGGCGGCCATGAGCCGATTCCAGACCACCAAAGAGATCAACGAGACCATCGAGGGGCTGGAAACCGGCACGGTGGACGTGGTCATCGGCACGCACAAGCTGCTGAACCCGAAAATCAAGTTCAAGGATCTGGGACTCGTCATCATCGATGAGGAGCAGCGTTTCGGCGTGGAACACAAGGAGACGCTGAAAGCCCTGCGCACCAACGTGGACGTGCTGTCCCTGTCTGCCACGCCTATCCCGCGCACGCTGGAAATGGCCGTGACCGGCATTCGCGAGATGTCCACGCTCGCCACCCCGCCCGAAGACCGGTTGCCGGTGCTGACCTATGTGGGCGCCTACGAGGATGCGCAGGTCACCGCAGCCGTACGCCGCGAACTGCTGCGAGGCGGCCAGGTGTTCTATGTCCACAATCGTGTGCAGGATATCTCGTCCATCGCCGACAAGATCCACACGCTGGTGCCCGAGGCGCACGTCGGCATCGCCCACGGCAAGATGGGGGAGAAGCAGCTCGACCAGATCATCCGCGATTTCTGGCATCGCGACATTGACGTGCTCGTGTGCACCACAATCATCGAGACCGGTCTCGATATCTCCAATGCGAACACGCTGATCGTCGACCATGCCGACCGTTTCGGCTTGAGCCAGCTCCATCAGCTGCGTGGCCGCGTCGGTCGCGGCCGCGAGCGCGCGTACGCCTACTTCCTGTACGACCCGTCCAAGCCGATGACCGAGCAGTCCCATGACCGGCTCGCCACCATCGCGCAGAACACGGCGCTCGGCTCCGGTTTCGACGTGGCCATGAAGGACTTGGAATTGCGCGGCACCGGTAACCTTCTGGGCGACGAGCAGTCCGGCCATATCGAGGGCGTGGGCTTCGACCTGTACGTACGCATGGTGTCCGAAGCCGTGGAGAAGTACAAGGAGCCCGAGGAGAACGTCGAGCCGGTGGCCGTGTCCATCGACCTGCCCATCGAAGCGTCGATTCCGATCGAGTACATCGATTCGGACAAGCTGCGTCTGGAAGCGTACCGCAAGCTCGCCTCCGCCCGCAACGAGGCCGATCTGAAGGATTTGGAAGAGGAACTTACCGACCGTTACGGCAAGCCGCCGGTCGAATTCGAGACCCTGTTCGACGTGGCCCGTCTGAAGTTCAAGGCCCGCAAGCTCGGCATTTCGGAGATTCTCGCGCAATCCAACCGCGTGCGCATCGGTCGCATCGACCCGCCCGAATCCATCCAGATGCGTATGGGCCGTATTTACAAAGGCGCCCAATACCGCCCGGTCACCCACCAGCTCATCGTCCCCACCCCGTTCACCGGCTCCCTGGGCCAAGGCCCCATGAGCTCCGACCAGGTAGTCCTCTGGACCAACCAGTTACTTGATGATTTGGCATGGACTCCGTCGTCAAGCAAACGGCAGAGCCGTTTGTAGACGGGGTGCGAGGTGACAGTCGAGCCAGCTATGGCTCACCGGGCAACCTCCGGTGAGCCATATTCATATTCATGCCGTCGTTTGTGACGATGATTCACCCCAGACGGAATCGTTCCGACTGTCCAGCGAGCGAGATTAAGTGACTGCTATGAGCGAAACGACTACGAACCGCACGAACCAGAGCGCGACCGCGGCAACACTTGCCGGCTATGAGATTCCCCGCCTCGGCATGGGCACGATGGCGCTCGCCATCGAGGGACGCCCCTCCAACCGTAATCAGGCAATCGAGACCATCCATGCCGCGCTCGATGCCGGAGTCCGTTATTTGGACACGGCTTGGTCCTATTATCTGCCCAGCGCACCCGGAACCGGCGAGCCGGAGGATATGGGCTATGGCGAATATCTGGTCCGCGATGCTCTGCACTCGTGGCATGGGCCGAGAGAACAGGTGCTCGTGGCCACCAAAACCGGTTGGCTGCGTACGCTTGACGGCAGCGGCAACTACGGCTGGCAGGCCGACGCCCGACCCGAAACCATGATCGCCGATGCCAAGGAATCCGCCAGCCGCCTCGGTGTCGACACGCTCGATTTGCTCTACTCGCACTGCAACGATCCGCAGGTGCCGTACGAAGACCAGATGGGCGCACTCAAGCAGCTCGTGGACGAAGGTGTGGCCAAAGCTGTCGGCATCTCCAGAATCGACAACGCGGACATCGAAACCGCCCGCAATATTTTGGGCGATCGTCTCGTGGCCGTCCAGAACCAGTTCTCCCCGGTCCATCGTGACCCTGAACACACGTTGGAAACCTGCGAAAAGCTCGGTTTGGCTTTTGTCTGCTGGTCGCCACTCGGCGGATTCCTCGACCCGTTCAACGAGCATCTGTTCGACCGGTTCCGCGAAGTCGCCAAGATTCACGACTGCTCCTACCAGCGCGTCACGCTCGCGTGGGAACTTGCGCAATACCAATATCTGTTCACGATTCCCTCGGCCAGAAACCCGCAGGAGATTCAGGACTCGTTCAAAGCCAGCGAACTGAAATTGTCCGACAGTGAAATCGACTACCTCAATGGCAAGGACGTCGACTGAGCGATTTCGTCCGTACCACCTTGCAATCAGGCGGCACACTGGCATTGTGAGCGCTAACACTAAATTTTGGGCGTGTTGTTCACAACGTCCACAAATCGCACTACTCTTAAGAATGTCATTCAAGATACACAACCGTTTTAAGGAGTAGTTGTGGCAGTAATTGAAAGCGTGTACGCGCGTCAGATTCTGGATTCCCGTGGCAACCCGACCGTTCAGGTCGTTCTGGACACCGAAGACGGCGCTCAGGGCCTGGGCCTGGTCCCGTCCGGCGCCTCCACCGGTGAGGCCGAGGCTTGGGAGCGTCGCGACGGCGACAAGTCCGTCTACGGCGGCAAAGGCGTTCTGGACGCTGTCAAGGCCGTCAACGAGGAGATCGCTCCGAAGGTCATCGGCATGGACGCTTCCGATCAGCGCGCTCTCGACGACCTGATGATCGAGCTCGACGGCACCCCGAACAAGGGCCGCCTCGGCGCCAACGCCATCCTCGGCGTCTCCCTGGCTGCCATCTACGCCTCCGCCGAGTCCGCCGGCCAGCCGCTGTACCGCTACCTCGGCGGCACCAACGGCCACATCCTGCCGGTCCCGAACATGAACATCATGAACGGCGGCGCTCACGCGGACTTCGCTACCGACATCCAGGAGTACATGATCTCCCCGTACGGTTTCGACACCTACTCCGAGGCCCTGCAGGCCGGCGTCGAGGTCTACCACACCCTGAAGAACGTCCTCAAGAAGGAAGGCCTGAACACCGGCCTCGGCGACGAGGGCGGCTTCGCTCCGAAGATGAAGTCCAACAAGGACTCCCTGAACTACATCATGGACGCCATCTCCGCCGCCGGCTACGAGCCGGGCAAGCAGATCGGCATCTCCCTCGACGTCGCCTCCTCCGAGTTCTACAACAAGGAGACCGGCAAGTACCACTTCGAGGGTGACGACCGCGACGCCTCCTACATGCTCGACTTCTACGAGAACCTCATCAACGAGTACCCGATCGTCTCCATCGAGGATCCGTTCAACGAGGAAGGCTGGGAGGACTGGGCCGCCATCACCGCGCGCCTCGGCGACCGCCTGCAGTTCGTCGGCGACGACCTCCTCGTGACCAACCCGGCCCGTCTGGCCAAGGGCATCGAGCTCGGCGCCGCCAACTCCCTGCTGGTCAAGCTGAACCAGATCGGCACCGTCACCGAGACCCTTGACGCCATCGAGCTGGCCACCAAGAACGGCTTCACCTCCATGGTTTCCCACCGTTCCGGCGAGACCCCGGACACCACCATCTCCGACCTGGCCGTCGCCAAGAACACCGGCCAAATCAAGACCGGTGCCCCGGCCCGTGGCGAGCGCGTCGCCAAGTACAACCGCCTGCTCGAGATCGAGGAGGAGCTCGGCTCCACCGCTCAGTACGCCGGCTACAGCGCCTTCAAGGCCTGCAAGAAGTACCTGGCCAAGTGAGCTGAAACGCCCGTAAAGGCGTGAGTTTCCGCTGAAGCTCGATACCCGTCGTGTTCGTCAAGTCGAATGCGGCGGGTATTTTCGTGTGACATGAGCAAGTCGTCCCGTACCGGCAAACCTGGCAAAACCGGCAAAGCACAAGTCAGGAAAAAAGGGTCGGCGGGGCCCATAGCGTTCTTCGTCTCCCTGTTCATCATCGCACTCGGCACCATCCAGCTGGTCTCCACCTTCCATACCTATGCCCTGAACCTGGCCGAACTCAATGGCCTCAAGCGTGAGGAGGCTTCGCTGATCGCCAAAAAGCAGGAGTTGGAGAACGATATCAAGCGTTGGGATGACAAGGCCTACATCACCGCCCAGGCCCGTGAACGCCTCGGCTTCGTGTTCCCCGGCGAACAGGCCGTGCGTGTGCTGCATCCCGAAGCCGTGACCGGCTCCGATAGCGAATCCCAGAAAACGGAAGATTCCAGTAGCAGCAACAAAGAAGTCCTGCCATGGTACAGCGAACTGTCTTACTCGCTCAAAAAGGCCGATGAGCCTGTGACCGATAGCGAGTCCGGCAAATCCGATATTACCGGTTCCGCTGACTCGTCATCCAACGACTCATCCAAGCAGTCCGATAAGTCAGACCAGAACACCCAATCCGATCAGAACACCCAACAGAATACCAAACAGAACACAGGGGAGGGAACCCAACAGTGACCATCGATATCGCCGCCAAGGCCAAGGCCCTTGTCGATACCGTGCTTGCCGAGCCCGCCAACGACCATGACATCGACTTGGTGCAGCGTCAGCTCGGCCGATACCCGCGCGGCATGGTCGCCGTGGGGGCGCGATGCGTCTGCGGTAGGCCACTTGCCGTAATCACCCGTCCGGTGTTGCCCGGCGGAATCCCTTTCCCCACCACGTGCTATCTGACCGGTCCGGAAGCCGTCAAGGCCGCCTCCCATGTCGAGGCCGCCGGCGTGATGCAGCAATACAACGACATGTTGGCCTCGGACGAGGAGCTCAAGGCCGCATATGAGCAGGCCCATAACCTGTATCTGGCATTCCGCCACGAACTGGCAGGACGTCTTGGCGACAGTGAGGAGCATATTGAAGGCACTTCGGCCGGCGGCATGCCAGTGCGCGTCAAGTGCCTGCACGCTCTGCTGGCCCAATCCCTGGTTATGGCACCGGGTGCCAACCCCATTGGCGATTTGGTGCTGGAACGTGTCAAGGACGAGTTCGATCCGACCGTCTGCCGTTGCACACTGGACGATTGATCAACAGATGAGCCACCGCGAACGGCCCATTCATACGCACTAAGGGATACGAGGAGAAGGCAATGAGCAAGGAATCCGTAACCGTCGCCGGCATTGATTGCGGCACGAACTCCATTCGACTGAAAATCGCACGTGTCGATGCCGATGGCATGCATGAGGTGGTGCCGCGCATCCTGCGTGTGATCCGCCTCGGCCAGGATGTGGACAAGACCCATCGTTTTGCCGACGAAGCGTTGGAACGCGCCTATACGGCCGCTCGGGAATTCGCCGGTGTGATCGCCGAGCATCCCATCGACGGCCTGCGTTTCGTTGCCACCTCTGCAACTCGTGACGCAGAAAACCGTGAGGAGTTCGAGGATGAGATCGAACGTATCCTCGGCATGCACCCCGAAGTCATTCCCGGCACCGAAGAAGCCGACCTGAGCTTCCTTGGTGCCACTTCCGTGGTCAATCGCGACGATCTGCCCGCCCCCTATCTGGTGGTTGATCTCGGCGGCGGGTCCACCGAGCTGGTCATCGGTGGCGACGGCGTCAGTGCGCCCACTACCCAGGTTCAGGGCGCGTTTTCCATGAACATCGGTTCCGTGCGCATGACCGAACGTCATCTGACCAATGATCCGCCGACCCAGACACAGATCGATGAGGCCGTTGCGGACGTCGATGAACATATCGATGAGGCCTTCCGCACCGTGGACGCAGGCAAGGCCCGTACCATCATTGGCGTGTCCGGCACGGTGACCACGATGACCGCCTTGGCCATGGGATTGAAGGAATACGATCACACCGTGGTCGACGGGCATCGGTTGAGCCTTGAAGACGCCTATGCCGTGGACGACAAGTTCCTTAGGATGACGCGCGCCGAGCGCCGCGAATACAAGACCATCCACCCCGGCCGTATCGATGTGGTCGGCGGCGGCGCTGTGGTCTGGAGCCGTGTGCTGGCGCGTGCCAGCGGAGCCGCCAAGGCCGATCATGGTGAAGCCATCGATTCGTTCGTTGCCAGCGAACACGGGCTGCTGGACGGCATTGTGCTCGATTATGGTCGCCGGTTGCTGGCTCAATAGCGTAAGTGGTGAGTGCCTCCAGCGGGCTGAGCCGTTAAGCAAACAGCCCGGTGGGCTGTTTGCGTTATATGCGACGCCGGCGACGCTATCGCTCCCTTCGCCTACAAACAGCCCACTGGGCTGTTTGTAGGCGAAGGGAGCGGCTATGCCGCGACGGCTGCACGAAGTGCAGCAACCCGCAAGCAATGCTCAGGGCAGGAGATAGCTTATAATAGAAAAGTTGGCCTCCGTGGCGAAATGGTATACGCAGTCGACTTAAAATCGATCGCTTCGGCTTGTGGGTTCGAGTCCCACCGGAGGCACCTTGAGATCGGCCTGTGGCCGATGCCGTTTTTTGCGGCTGTGCCGCGGTCTCTCCCCAGTCGGCTTCGCCGACGCCCCCTCGTCAGAGGGGGCTCGCAGCTCACTATGTGGAGAGCTTATAAGGCCGAAACAAAAGGCCGTTAGGCTATGTGGCGTTGTGACGATGTACCTGATGAAACGAGGAATCCACATGGCTTCATGCTGGACCGATGTCGAACGAGTCGAACAAGGCGCCCTGTCCACCATGCTTGCCCAAGCCGTCATTGCGGGCACTGCACTCACCGTTGGTGCCATTGCCTGCTCGGGATTCTATCTGTCCATGATCGGCAATGTGGCCGCACTCCTGCCATGGGCGACTATCGTGATACTGATCGCCGTGGCGTTCACCTACATCGTCGGCTTCGCCCTGTTGTGGTGTGCCGAAGCCCTGACCCTGCGTGCCAACGACAAACTCAAGCCATGGCTGTACGGCGTCGTCGGATTAATCGGCTACGGCGTGTGGGGCATGTTCGTGATGAGCGCGATGATGAACACGCTGAACCAGCCGCTGAACGGCGTGGTGTTGTCGAACAGCGATGTGATGGCCCTGACCGTCAACTACGCGGTGTTCGGCTTCATCGCCTTCCTGTTGGCACAGGCGTACGCGCCCAAAATCGCCACCAAGAAGGGACTGACCATCGGGCTGATGGTGGTGCAGATCGTATTGGCCATCATCGGTATCATCGTACTGGTCATGATGTTCTCCGCACTGTCTCACTGACTGACTTATCGCTCGCCGGCACGACGCGCGCGGCCATCATCGCATAAGGCGAAAGCGATTCCGGGCGCTAGGCTGGAATACGATATCGTGATGGCATGACGCCTGATAACACCGGCATGCCGAACCAGCAGGGGAGAAGGAGCCAAATGTTCAGCGTGCTTGACATGTTCACCATCGGCGTCGGACCTTCATCCTCGCACACTGTAGGCCCGATGGTCGCGGCACATGCTTTCGCCTCCTCGTTGCAGGCCGACCATTTGGTCGATCGCACCGCACGTGTCAAAATCACGCTTTATGGTTCTCTGGCGCTGACCGGTCTCGGCCACGGCACCGATCGCGCTGCGATGGCCGGGCTCGAAGGCAATCTGCCGGCCACCGTGGATACCGACCACATGATGCACATCCGCGAGACCTGCGCGTTGGACGATACTCTGAACCTCGCCGGCCTCAAACGCATCCATTTCGACTACGACCGCGACGTGGTGTTCGAACAATGGAAGCGCATGGCCGCGCACCCCAATGGCATGCGATTCCAGGCTTTCGACGCCGCCGCAAGCTTGGTCGACGAACAGGTCTGGTATTCCATCGGCGGCGGATTCGTGCGCAAAGGCGCTCTCGAAGACCCGATGATCGGCATTCATGAACGCCCTCCGGAAGGCACCTCCTTTGCCGATGCGGACGAATCATCATCCACTGATTTCGGCGTCGAGGCACCCTATCCGTTCTCATCATGCACCGAATTGGTGTCGTTATGCCGGGAACATCATCTCAGCATCGCCGAACTTGTATGGGCCAACGAAACCGCTTCACGCTCGGGCATCCAGGTCCGATCCGATATTGATGCCATCTGGCGTGTTATGCGCGCCTGTGTGGACCACGGATGCACCTCGGCGGAACCCACATTGCCCGGTGGCCTTGACGTACCCCGCCGCGCGCCGAAAATGTATCGGCGTCTCGCCTCGAATTCCGATGTGCTGCGCCGCGACAGCCGGCGCAAAGACGCCGTGCTCGAGTCTTCCGACGCCGCATGGGTGGATCTCTTCGCCTTGGCCGTCTCTGAGGAGAATGCCGGAGGCGGGCGCATCGTAACCGCTCCGACCAACGGTTCCGCCGGCATCATTCCCGCCGTGCTTCACTATTACTGGCATTTCGTGGACAACGCCAATGAACAGGGCGTGGTCACGTTTCTGCTGACCGCCGGTGCCATCGGATACCTGTTCAAACGCAACGCCTCGATTTCCGGCGCGGAAGTCGGTTGCCAGGGCGAAGTCGGCTCGGCCTGTTCGATGGCGGCGGCCGGACTTGCCGCAGTCGTGGGCGGCACGCCGGAACAGGTGGAGAATGCTGCTGAGATCGGCATCGAACACAACTTGGGTCTGACTTGCGATCCGGTGGGCGGACTGGTGCAGATTCCATGCATCGAGCGCAATGCCATGGCCGCCAACACCGCCATCAACGCCGTGCGTATGGCCATGCTCGGCGACGGCTCACACATCGTGACCCTTGATCAGGCCATCGAAACCATGAAGCAGACCGGTGAAGACATGATGGCCAAATACAAGGAGACCTCCAAGGGCGGGCTTGCCGTCAATGTCGTCGAATGCTGATTGACATGTCTGGTATTCACCAGCATGATGACCGGAATTGACGTATACGGCCAGCGTGTCGTATCGCACAGGGATGAAGGACTACCGCCGATTCGCCGATGGTGCTAAGGTAGGGCGCATTGTGTCTTTGAAGGAGGACTAATGGCAGATCAGATGCCTCAGGTGAACGCCGAATTCGGCACCACGCCTGTTATCGAGTTCCCGACGCCCGAAGCCCCGAAGGGCCTCAAGGTTGTGGAGCTGACCGAAGGCGACGGCCCGATCGTGCGTCGCGGCGACACCGTCACCGTGAACTACCACGGCGTGGTGTGGGGTAAGGACACCCCATTCGACTCCAGCTTCGACCGTCATCAGCCCGCCAGCTTCGGCATCGGCGTGGGACAGGTCATCAAGGGCTGGGACCAGACTGTGCCGGGCCATAACGTGGGTTCGCGTCTGGTGGTTTCCATTCCGCCGGAATACGGCTATGGTTCCCGCGGCATCCCGCAGGCTGGCATCGGCGGCGAGGACACGCTGGTGTTCGTCATCGACATCATTTCCACCCGCTGACCATAGGTCAGCACATGACGAACGCCGGGGTCATAGCCGGCGTTTTGTCATAAATAACGAAGATTGTTTCAGCATCGACAACGGTTCAGGAGGACGATATGGCTGAGGACAAGGTCTACCTGCTGACGCAGGAAGCATACAACAAGATGAAGGAAGAGCTCGCCCATCGTGAAGGTGAGCTGCGTGAGGAAATCGCGCACAAGATCGCCGTGGCGCGTGCCGAGGGCGACTTGTCCGAGAACGGCGGCTACCAGGCCGCCCGTGAAGCGCAGAGCAAGAACGAGGGCCGCATCACCGAGCTCACCGTCAAGCTGCGCGATTCCAAGATCATCGAGAATGCTCCGGAAGGCACCGTGGGCGAGGGCTCTGTGGTGACCATCGAGCTCAACGGCAACGAGATGACCTACGTGCTCGGCAGCCGTGACATCGTGGCCGGCACCGACTACGACATCATGACCCCGGATTCCCCGATTGGCAAGGCCATCGAGGGTGCCAAGGTGGGCAACGTCGTTTCCTACACCGCACCGAACGGCCGCGAGCTGTCCGTGACGGTCAAGGCCGCCAAGCCGCTGGCCTGAGTTAGTTGACTAGTATGCCCCCGTAGGCGGGGGCATACTCATATGGCGTAGCGCTTATTGCCACAGCGAGACGATCACCATGTAGATGGCCACCATATGGCAGGCATATCCGGCCACCGTTCCGCAGTGGAAAATCTCATGGAAGCCGAAGACGCGAGGCCAAGGGTCGGGCTTGCGCAAGGCGTAGACGATGGCGCCGAGGATGTAGCAGGCACCGCCGGCGCACAGCAGCACCACCACGGCTGGCCCCGCATACGGCGAATTCCAGAACATCACCATATAAGCCAGGCCGTAGATGCCGAAGATGATGTACACCACCGTATACAGCCAGCGTGGTGCATTGATCCAGATCACATGAATCACGATGGCGATGGCCGTGCACGCCCACATCGATATGATGATCACATTGCGCCAGAATGGTTCCAGCGCAAACGAAACCGGGGTATACGTGCCAGCAATGAGCAGGAAGATGTTGACATGATCGATACGCCGCAGCACATCGGTGATGCGCGGGCTCCAATCGCCCAGATGGTAGCAGGCCGAATTGGTGAACAGAATCAGCGACGCTGTCATGAACACGGCACACGCCCACTTCAGACTCGCGCCATGTGCCAGGCATATAAGCACGATGCCTGCCGCCAATGACAGGGGAGCGGCAATCGCGTGAATCCAGCCACGCATCAACGGCTTTGGCCGTCCGTGCACGTCGAGACGAATCTTGCGTTCCACTTCCGCAGGGGCAATGCCCTCGATTTTCAGCGCACGGTTCTCCGCTTTGGCGAGATTGTGCCGGGCCTTCTCCGCGGCTTTGGCTCGAATGGCCTCGGCCTTGAACTGGGCCTTGGCCCGTACGGCATCAGCCTTGGCTTGCAACGCCTGTTCGCGCGCCTCGATAGCCGCCTGACGCTTGGATGCGATGGTGGCATCCTCTGCAATCGCCGCGCTGTTATGAGCGTCGTGATGCATCGTCTTTTCCGCGTCGTCGGTTGTTGATGCCATGATGATGCCCCCGTTTCACGAGTTGACGATACGCTTCTTACGCTGACGTAACCTACGTTAGCGTAACTTTTATGCTTGTCAATACCGACTCACGCGAACACTATCACCCAATGGCGGCGATACTATGGAATCCGAAGATGAGAACGTCACAGCAATAAGGGGTTCGGTGATGGTGTATTGCACGGAGTGTGGGTTTGCCAACGAGCAAGGAGATGCCTTCTGTTCGCAGTGCGGAAGTCCATTGGAGCAGCCCGAGGCCAATCCGGCGGCCCCTGCCTATGACGATAACGCGCTGACGCTGGTGGAGCAGCCGGCGGCACCGTTGCCCGCCGTCGCGCCGCCAACGGCGCCGGGTTCCGCGGTGCCGGGGCCTATGGCACCGGGACCCATGACCGCTGGCCCTGCGGCACCTGCTTCTCCTGAACCTCCCGCCGGGCGTCCTGACGGCGATCACACCAAAGCGGTGGTGATTGTGCTCATCGTGCTGATTTGCGTCGTGGCGTTGGTCATCGGCTTGTTCGTCACCCATAGCATGGGATTGTGGGGAGCTCAGCCGCAGGCGCAAACATCGGCACAGTCGACCGGGGCCGATGCGTCGGATTCCGCCGATGATGGCACGACGGATTCCTCTGACGCCAAGTCCAAGGCCAAGAAGAACACGTCTGATAGCGCCAAAGACAAGAACAGCGACGATTCGTCCAAGAAAAGCTCGACGGAGAAGTCGAAGCCTTCCACTCCGGTGATCACATCCAGCCAGTTGTCTGACATCGCGGATTCATACTCGTCCTCCGATGTGGCCGTCTCCGCCATGGTCATCGATGGAACATTCGCCGATTCCTCAGAGGACGCCACCATCGCGACCACGTCGCAGTCCGGCAAGCAATTCGTGGCTGCCGGTTTCTATCTGCCGGTCTATCTTGCGGCCCAGGACAATGGCGATGACAACGCCAAAGCGCAGGCAAACGCGATGATGGGTTCCATGGACAACAATGCCGGCAATATGGCGGCAGCGGCGGTAGGTGGCTGGAGCGGCGTCAATTCGTGGGCATCTTCGCATGGGTATAAGGGCACCTCGTTCAACCGCGATTTCGGCGATGTGGCGGCCAGCAATGCCGGTTATGAGAATTACAGTTCCTCCCGCGATGCGGCCCGCATGCTCGCCGCAGTGGACGCCAAGGGAGGCGCGTCATTGATGAACGTAGACATTGCCTCCGAAGGCGTAATCATTCCGTCCGACATGACCGTGCATGCTCACCGAGGCCAAGGCATCCAGGACACCTGGAATTACTTTGCCATCGTCGAAGCCAATGGTCATAAGGCCGCCGTGGCCGTTGTCACCCAATATCAGGGGCAGTCGGTGGCCGCGGACCTGATGAGCCGGGTGCTGTCCAGTGTTGACAAGACATTGGGGCAGTGACGGTGGCTCGGCATACCAAGCATAGTAGCGGCACGCGTGCAACAGGCAGCGTCGTGGGATTGATCCTGATCGCCGCCCTGATCGCCGCTTTGGTAATCGGCGTCGGTGGATGGATGTACGCGCATAACGGGCTCGGCACATCGCACGCCAAAACATCGCCCGTCGCCTCGGCATCGGACTCATCGGCAACAGCGTCGGCATCGTCGTCAACGGCGTCATCGAAACATGAACAACGCCCTGTGCATGACACCTTGGAGCGTAAGGCGGCACCTGCTCCCGACCTGACCACGGTGGCGGAAGAGAAGCGGATGTCAAATGTGTCCTCGGCGGTCACGGCAGCTGTGGCCGGCAGTGGAGGCACCTGGTCGGTGTATGTCGAGGATTTGGCCACGGGCAAAACCGTGAGCGTCGGCGGCCAGCCCATGGTGGCGGCTTCGGATATCAAACTGTACGTGATGCTTGCCGTGTACGATAAGCAACATGCCGGCACCTTGGCCACGGGCGGGCAGGATACCACCTCACTGATCAACCAGATGATCACCGTCAGCTCGAACGCGGCCACCAATCAGCTGGTATTGATGGTCGGCGATGGCGACATGGCCACAGGCATGCAACGGGTGACTGGTACGGCCGCCCGATACGGCTTCAGCGCATCCAAGCAGTTGCGGGCATTGTCCGATGCCGGCACAGACGGGACCGGCACCGAGAACTGGACGTCAGCTTCCGATTGCGGCAGATTCCTCGCCGCATTGTACCGAGGCAAACTGGTTTCCGCCGAAGCCAGCCGCTCCATGCTTGACGTATTGCTCGGGCAGACGCGACGCGCCAAAATACCCGCCGGAGTGCCGTCTGGCATTCAGGTAGCCAATAAAACCGGTGAACTGGCCGGCGTGGAAAATGATGCCGCCGTGGTGTGGGGCAAGGCCGCGGACGGAACAGAACGGGATTATGTGATGGTGGTTATGACCTCGGGAGTGGTATCGGGAACCGCGCAGCAGCAGATCGCCGCATTGTCCTCTCAGGTGTATACGGCGATGACCGCATGAACGGCGGTCAGCCGTGCAACGCGATTGGCGCGGTATTGAAGATGCGATGTCGTCATAGTCGTCGTACTTGCCCGTGTGGCTTGCCGCGATGGCGGCGGTGCGTCTGCGTATGATAGGGATATGGCTGATTTTTCACATATCCTTGCAACGCGCCCCGACTTCGACGACGAGGACCGCGAGTGGCTGCATCATCTTGTCGCCGATTGGCAGGTGATCGCCGATTTGAGCTTCGCCGATCTGCTGCTGCTGGTACAGAATGGCGATGGCAAATACGTGGTGGCCGAGCAATGCCGTCCATCCACCGTGATGACGCTGCGGGCGGAAGACGTGGTGGGAAACGTCATGCCGGACGACATGGTCGGCGAATTGGACGCCGCCATGCTCTCCAGCGGGGTGTTCCGCTCCACGGTATTGAGAACCGTGGGCAAGGCGACCATCTGCAACGTGTACGCGCCGGTTCGGCACAATGGCAAGACCTTGGGCTTGGTCGTGCGTGAGACCAATATGGCCACACGAGAATCCAACGGCCGATATGAGTCGGAAAGCATCAACGCCGGCAAGCATCTGTACGAGATGATTCCGCGAGGCCAATTCCCCTACAAGGATTCGGTGATGAGCCAACGCCATATCGCTCGCGTGGCGGACGGCTTCATCATCCTGACCATGGACGGCGTGGTTCGATACTCAGCCCCGAACGCCATCAGCTGCTTTAGGCGTCTCGGTCTGCTGACCACCATGCCTGGCCATTACCTCAGCGAACTTGGCACACAGCTATTGAAGGAGAACGACCCCGTTCCGGAAATCCTGCCGTTGGTGCTGGCCGGCAAGGCCGCGGTGGATTCCGAACTTGACGCCAACCGTTCCGCCGTCTCGATGCGCTCGCTGCCCTTGTATGACAACAACGGCCGTATCGGAGCGATTCTGCTATGCCGTGACGTCACCGAGCTGCGCCGCCGAGAGCAGGAGCTGCAGACCAAGGACGCTACGATTTCCGAGATTCACCATCGTGTCAAGAACAACCTGCAGGCCGTCTCTGCGCTACTGAGGCTTCAGGCTCGTAAGACCAAGTCGGATGAGGCCAAGAAGGAATTGCAGGAGGCACAACGCCGCGTGCAGACCATTGCCATGGTGCATGAGGGATTGAGCCAGACCGCCGACGAAGTCGTCGACTTCGACAAGGTAATCGCCAACCTGCTGCGCATGGCCGTGGACTTGGCCACGATGAAAGACCAGCATATCGATATCAACTACATGGGCAAGTTCGGCATGATGCCCGCTCAGGATGCCACGCCGCTGTCCCTCGTGCTGACCGAGCTCATCACCAATTCGGTGGAGCATGGGTTCGAAGGCCGCAAGGATGGCCATATCACGATTTCCGTGGGCCGCTCCGGCCCGAACCTCAATGTGGTGGTTGAAGATGACGGTTCCGGTCTCGGCTCCGAAGAGCAGGGTGGATTGGCTCGTTCTTCTGGTTCCGGTTTGGGCACGCAGATCATCAACACCTTCGTGACCAATGATTTCGGTGGTTCCGTGCATTGGGAGCCGCGCCGCGAAGGCGGCACCCGTGTGGTGCTCGATATGAAGCTCAGGGCTGCTCAGGACGAGTGACGAGAAGCCCGAAATGAGGAAACCCTCCCGAGTGGGAGGGTTTCCTGGTATGACGAAGAAATAATCAAAACATCAGATTTGCATCTGCATGGCCTGAGAACGGCGGGCGCGCATGGCGCGGCGCTTCAGCGCACGACGCTCGTCTTCGCTCAAGCCGCCCCACACGCCGTAATCCTGATTGGTGTCCAGTGCGCACTTCAGGCATGCGTCAATCACCTTGCAGGTGCGGCACACGGCCTTGGCCTCCTCAATCTGCTGATAGGCTGCACCGGTGTTGCCCACCGGGAAGAAGAGTTCCGGATCCTTGTCACGACATGCGGCCTTGGCTCGCCAATCAAAAGCGCTGCTCATTGCTTGCCTCCCTTAAAAGCCCCGTGGCTGGTGTTGTTCCTTAAGTCCAGTACCAAGGTAACCACGAACCGTGGTGATTTTCAAGAGGTTTCGCCGAGAAAAAACCGAAGTTTTCACGAAGCGCACTGCACCAGACATGCCGATGTGCCCTCGATGAGCACGGCCCGGCCCGCGTTGTCGGCATCGATAAGACTCATCGTATCCAATAGGCGAGCGGGGACTCCAGCCATAAGATCGGATGTTCTCTCCCCGCACGGGAACACGATTCTGGTATTGCAATGCTCCGGTATGCGTATCGGTCGAATCGTGCTGACGGCGAATACCACGCTGACTGACTCATCAGCCAACGCATACGTGAAAGACAGCGCCTGTTCGTCGGTGCGGAATGGATCGAACAACTCATCGGCATCGTCGACAAACCACACGATATGCGGAGGCGGTGGTGCATCCGAGCTGGCATACGGCATGCGACGGCCGCTATGAAGCCATTGCGAGCTCCATACCCGGCGATGCGGGGAACTGACGCGTACCGCCAAGCCATCGGCCAAGCTGGCGTGTCGAGCCAATGTTTCCAGCAACGTGGTTTTGCCACGCCCCTGCGGGCCGATGACGCCGATATTGCCGCCGGTGAGGGATACTGTCGCCTCTCGCAGATTGATGCCATCGTCGGCAAGTCCAAATCGAATGCGTTGCGGTGCGTGATCGGCCACAGTCCGGTCTTTTACGTGCCGGGGGAGCGGCGCGGTAAACAGGGACGGTTGCGGCGGGCTTCCGACGAACCGCGATGCGAACGCGATCTGGCGGCACACCGCATCGATATCGCGTGCCGTTGCACAGCGGAATGCCGTCACCTGTTCGGAATCGTTGCAGAACGCCGCGCCGGGCATTGCCGGACTGAGGTCGGCGGCACGACCATCGCCAAGCAGCTCGCATGATTGCAGACGGTCCCGAACCCGTAAGCAAATGCTGACGGACATATTCGCCTTCATATCGGCGCTGACCTGGCCCATGGGATTCTGCGTACAGGCGATCAGATACATGCCCAGCGACCTGCCGAGCGAGGCAATACGCACCAGACGATTCACATAATCCGGGAGCTGGTCCTTCAGAGCATGGAATTCGTCAATGACCACGATCAGGCGCGGTGGCGGATTGACCATATCGCGGATATCGGAAGCACGGACAGCGGCGGACAGCTGCTCACGGCGTGTCAGTTCGGCTTCCAACGCACGCAACGCGCGTACGGCATGAGCCAGATCCAGATCGCATACACTGCCCACGGTATGAGGCAGCCGTTCGAGTTTGCGGAACGCGGAACCGCCTTTGAAGTCCAAAAACACGAAATTCAGATGCTCGGGCCCGTTCATCGAGGCGAGCGCCAGACACCAGCTTTGCAGCAACACGGATTTGCCGGAACCGGTGGTGCCGGCCACCAGGGCATGTGGCCCCTGACGGTTCAGGTCGAGCGTCAGCGGCTCGCTTCCGGTCATGCCAACCGGCACCGCAAGGTCAAGGGGCTCAAGCCAGTGGCCCACAATGGTGCGCCATGGCAGGCGTGCGAAGTGCAGCAGCGATTCTATCGGCTGCGACGGCGCATGACGGAGGTCTGCGGCGCGGTCATCGGCGTCGTCCGTGATACCGACATCGATCGTTGCCTGTTGCGGGGCGTGAGCCTTCTCCGGGCCCGGAGACGAGGGGAGCGTCAGCAACAGGGACACGAGACAGGCGAATATGCCTGGCGCGATCATGGTGGCGAACAGCCATTGCCCGTGCAACAGCAGTATGACCATCATCAATGCTTGCGCGATCATCGGGCACGCCGCGGCAAGCATGGTCAGGCGGGCGCGCAATGGCGGCGCGCCCAAACGGTGCTTCGCCTGGGATACGGCGGATGCCGTATGGGCGGAATGTCGCTTCGAATCGTTCTGCTGTGATGTCATGCTTCCAGCGTGGGGGAGCGCGTGCCGAAGGCGCAAGTCGAATCAAGGTATGTGGTTCTAGCTTGCCGAGTTATCCACATGACATTTTGCCCGTGCATGATTGGCTGCGTGGGCAACGGCGGCGATTATGCACCGACGATGAAGCCGATAGGCTCCGGGAAAGCGTCGGTCAGCCTTCCGCCAGATTGCCCACGGTGCCGGCCTTATGCGTGCCGTCGGCAATCTGATTGAACAGTTCGGTGTTCTTGGCGTCATCGAGCAGCACCGAGGAGCCAATGCCATCAACGTAATAATCGGGGTCGGACCAGTACACGCTGCCGGAGATGCCATTCGAGCCGGTGGCGCTTTTGAACGCCAACGCCATGGTGAGCAACGTGTCAGGGTTGGTCTTCTCGTCCACGGTGAGTGCGCTCATCGCGGCATTGGACACTGCCACGATTTTGGACGGATTGGTCAGGGTCCCACTGCTGGAAGCCTTCTTGACGATGGCCGAGATGACCTGCCGCTGGCGTTCGTTGCGCCCGAAGTCTCCTCGCGCGTCGGCGTATCGCATACGAGAGAAGGACAATGCGGTGGAACCATCCGCCGTATGGCATCCCGCCTTCCAGTTCAGTCCGGAATAGGAATCCTGAACATCCTCGTCATAGCACAGTTCGATACCGCCCAAGGCGTTCACCACGTTCTGCAGACCGCCGAACTTGATCTGTGCCACATGATCGATTTTCTGGCCGGTGATCTGCTCAACGTTGCTTACCAAAGCCTTCTTGCCCGCAATCAGCGCCACCGCATTGATTTTCATGTACTGGTTATCGACGTTCATGAGCGAATCGCGGGGAATGGAAATCAACGAACTCGGCCCGCTTTTGGGCTTGATCAGCACCAGAATTGTATCGGTCCTGAAGCCAGAGATATTGTCTACGCCGCCGTAATCGGTGGAGCCGTCACGCTCATCGGAGCCAAGAATCAGCCAAGTCGAGGCCGGCGTGTTGGGGGTGTCGGTCAGCCAGTCGCTCCGATTCAGTTTGCTGTCCACCCATTGCCAGGCGCCGAAAACGGAAAGAATCAACGCCGCCACCAGCACCGCAATCGCGCATAAGATGATGCGCAAGGCGCGCGGCCGGTGTGCCGTTACCGTTTTCGCCGTTGCCGCCGCCGGCCGGCCAAGGTGGCTGAACTTCGTGGACAGGTTTGCTGCTGGCGATGAGGGGCGGGAAACCGGCATATCCGACGGATTGCGCACGGCGTTGCGGGATGAGCCGGAAGACATCCGTGCTCGCGACGGCGGAATACTGCGCGGTGCGGCGGCATCCGGAGCCGTGCTGCGAGTGGCACGTCCGGTTTTCGGAGAAAAACTGGGCGGAGTCCGCCTGCCGTTGTCTGCGGCATTGGTGCTTGCCTTGGCATTGGCGTTCGGTTGGGGCTCTTCGACGTTATTTCCCATGACAGACAGATGGTCCGATGGAGCCTGCCCTGACTGACGTGAGGCGCGGGCAGGGGCGAAGGAGCGTGGCGCCTGTCCGGAAGGCCGGGTGCGTCGATTTCCCGCAGGAATGAAGCTTGGCGGGTTGATATGCGGATCTGCCCCACCTGATTCCTGCGTCATAACCCCTCCTGAAACTGTCGATTGTCTGAATGACACTCTGACACAGCATCCGCCGGGTGTTCCTGCGCTATGGTGTTCCTGCGCAGGAACGGCACAATATCATGTGCGACGGCGTCGGGGCATCGCGTTCACGCCATAGCACACAGTTCCATAAAAATGATGTAATGACACGAGAAAGAATTTGACAAAACCGAAATTGCATGTGTGTAATTTAGTCCGTATGAAAAGCTCAATAGGCAAGGAGAATCGCATGTGGGGTGTGGTCGACGATTCAGCCGAAGAGCCATGGCACGAATTGTGGGGACTATTCCGACCTGATGGCGATGTATCTTGGCAGCACAAGGCGTTGTGCGCGCAAACCGATCCGGAGGCGTTCTTCCCGGAAAAGGGAGGCTCGACCCGTGATGCCAAACGTGTGTGCGCAAAATGCGAAGTGCGTGAGCAATGCCTGAAATGGGCCATCGACCATGATGAGCGATTCGGTATCTGGGGTGGCATGAGCGAGCGCGAACGCCGTCGATATAAGCGAGAGCACCGGGAGCAGGCGTAGCTCCACACACCCCCTTCAAGTCTGGTGCGTACACTGGGAGTTTATGAGTCCGACAGGTAATAACGATATTCATGAGGCGTTGGCCGACGCCATGTCTTCTCGACCATATACGCATAGGCAGGATGTGGATACCGGCATTACGGCTGTGATCACCGTTGAGGAGGATATGCGTTTCCTCCGGTCTACATTGCGTTCGGTATTGACGCAGAATGTTCTCCCGGGAGTCGTCATCATCGCCGACGCGATCGGACGCACCAGTTCGAGGATAACCACCTCGTTCGAGGTCATCCCCTCGCCATCAGGGCCGGTGATGGAGGTGCCGCAGTCCAAGCATGTGACCATTCACATCGTCTCGGCCAAGGGCGCACGCTCCTTCGGCGGTGCGGTCAGCCGGGCATTGGATCGTGCCGATCTGGATGACGCTCCCCGCGCATTGTGGCTGCTCCATGATGATTCCCGCCCTTCGGATGCCTCATGCCTTGAACGATTGCTTGAGGCGTGGCGCAATACGCCGGGCGCCAGTGTGCTCGGGTGCAAACAGTGTGATTGGGAAGGCTCCCATCTGCATGATGTCGGTATGTATGCGGGTCACCACGCCGTGCATTCCCTGGTGGTCGATGGAGAACCCGATCAGGAGCAGTATGACGGGCGGCAGGATGTGTTTGCGGTGTCGCTGGCAGGCGCGCTGGTGTCCATGTCGCAATTCACGCGGCTGCGGGGCATCAATGCCTGGCTGACCACCTACAGCGAATCGGTTGATTTCTGCCGCCGTGTCTGCCTGAGCGGCGGACGCGTGGTGGTTGTCCCGCAAGCGGAGATATCACATCGTCGTGCACGGTATGAAGGCATTCGTACGCGAGGCGGAGAGCCGCTTAAAGACGATCACACGGTCAATCATGCAATGACGGTGCATCGCTCCCAACAGCGGTATCTGTACACGGATCTGGCCATGTCGTCCTGGTTTATCGTCTGGCTGTGGAGGCTGCTCCGCAGTTTTGGCATGGCCATAGCCATGATGTTCGGCAAGAAGCCGTATGAAGCATGGGTGCAATTGTGCCTGCCATGGCTGGCTTTGGCCGATATCGCGGGAAACATGAAATCACGCAGGCTGGTGGCCAGACAATCGAAGGTCGCCGCATCGTCCCTGCATGTCTTGTTCGCAGACAGTCAGCAGATCAAGCAGTTCCATGATCGTCGGGATGCATTCCAATCCCAGCAGGGCAGAGTGCTGCTCAGTCCGCTGGAACGTGCCCATCTGCGGACACGCACCATATATCGCTGGAGTGCGGCCGTGGTGATGGCGCTGGTGTGCTTTGCGGCCATCGCGGTGATGTATTGGCCGGTGTTCCGTTCGATATTCTCCGGCGGATCGTTGTATTCCGATGTGTTGCTTCCCACCGGTGCCAGCTTCACGCAACTGGTGCAGTCCGCCACCACGCCGTGGGTGTTTGGCAGCGGCACCGGCATTCCTGCGCCGCCCACTCCGTGGCTGCTGGTGCTGATGCTGGCCTCGCTGGTCACGCTCGGCCATGTGACCGCCGCTTTGGCGATGATACTGTTTGTGGCCGCGCCGCTGAGCGCATTGTCGTTCTGGGCGCTGGCGGGCGTATTCACCCGCTCGGACGTGGTTCGTGTGCTGGGAGGACTGCTGTGGGCATCCACCGGCATTATGTTCGGCTGGTATGCGCAGGCCAATATGCCGATGCTCACCGTAATGGTGTTCCTGCCGGCCGCGTTCGCATTCGTGTTCCGTGCCGTGGGCATCTACCATACCGAAGACCCGCTCAAGCCGCGCACATCCGTTCAGGCCGCGGCCATCGCCGCACTGTGCTTCATCCCTGTGGTGGCCGCCGAACCGCAGCTGCTGTTCGCGCTGATCGTCGTGTTCCTGATGTTCCTGCTATTCGTGCGTCGCAAGCGCGCCATGCTGTTGCTTATTCCGGTTCCTGCCGCCTTTGCGGTGGCTCCTACGCTCGTCAATGCGGTGCGTTACGCCGATTTGGGTATGTGGCGTCAACTGTTCGGCGACATCACGGTGCCAACGTCATCCGCCAACGGGTCGCCGGCGTCGCTGAGTCTGCTTGAGGCCGCACAGCGTGCGCTGGGATGGCGAATGGGGGCGACTGATTATGCCGATTTGGCGGTCACTGTGCTGTTTGGCGTCATCACGCTGCTTGCTCTTGCTTCGCTGGTGCTGCCGTTCGCGTTGCGGACCTCGCGACTGATGTGGGTGGTAATCGTCTGCGGAGGCGCGCTCGCCCTGGTCTCCAGCCGTGTGGCCATAACCGTGGATGCCGATGGTGTCGTGGCCGGTTCCGCGCAGCCGGGCATCGCGATGATGATATTGGGCTTCCTTGCCTGCGTGTGTCTCGTCGCTGGTGGGGCGGTGAAGCGATTCCAGCCGTTGCATGCGTCTGGCAGTGATCCCGCACCGAAAAAGGACCGTCTGCATGTGCTCATCGTGTCTGGCCGTGTGGTGCTTGCTCTGATACTGGTGTGCTGCATCGGCATTCAATGCATGTATGGCATCGAACGTCATAAGGATGCGGGACTGGGCGTGTCTGAAAACGGCCTGCCCATGGTCACCACCGATTATCTGGAGGCCAGTGCCGATCATCGTGTGCTTGCCGTGAGCGCGGAGACCCGCAACATCGTCAACTATGCGGTGATGCGCACCTCGCGCGGCGATCTGATCGACAGTTCCCCGGTCCAGCGGGCGCGCCTGCTGTCCGGCAAGCATGATGCGGTTGACGAACAACTGGCCCAGGCCTGTGACTCGCTGCTGTCCAATCCCGACGAAGAGGCCATTGCGGCCATCAGCGCGCTTGGATTCGGCGGCATCTACGTGGTTCCCGAGACCGGCGATTCCTCGAACGACATGTCGTATGAACAGTTGAGCGCGAATATCGCCGCATCGAACGGCACCCAGTCCCTGGTCTCCACGGATAGCGGCAGCTACTATCGTCTGACGCTGCGTAGCAGCGCCTCACAGCAGGTGGGTACCTCATGGCAGCAACGTGCACAGCATAGTGTCTGGAGGCACGCCTGGCTGATATGCCTAGGTGTGATCACGGCGTTGTACTGCTTGGTCGCCATGCCTCGCAGACGACCGTCCTACGGATTGGAGGAGCGGGCATGAGCAACAAAACTTCTGGTTTCAAACGTGCGATCGGCATCGTGCTCGGTGTGATCACCATGCTGGTGTTGATTGCGCTGTTCGTCGTTCTCGTCATGGCCCCCATCCCCAATATCTGGGTGGATAAGGTGGCCGCTTCCGATAATGCCATCGACCAGACCGTTAGTCCGACCCAGTCCGAAACCTACTGTCCGGCACCTATAGGATTGGCCGATACCGGCACGTACGGCGACAGCGCCTTCCAGGCCACTGTCGGCAATCTGAGTACGCAGGCGCGCTATGCGGCGTTCGGCTCCGTCTACAGCGCCACTGTCTCGGCGATCGGGCAAACGTCCAGTTCAGATGACGTGACTTTGAAAGACGCCGATCCGACCGACGATTCCTCGGTGAAAACCGGTGCTCAGAAGATCGATCAGGGAGCTCGCCTGATCAATACCCGTATGTTGCAGGCCGCAGCTGGCACCGGCACTGTCGGCACCATCGCATCATGGGCCGATGATGGCGATGTGAGAGGTGTCTCGGCGGCATCCTGCGTATCGACCTCGCTCGGCCAGTCGTTCCTGCTCTCCGGCAGCATGACTGGTACCACACAGCAGCTCATCGTCTCGAATCCCTCCACCAAGCCGACCACCGTCGACATTGCCGTCTGGGGTTCCGAGACAGCCGGGAAAATGGCATTGTCCACACAATCCACGCTGTCTGTGCCAGCTGAGGGGGAGTCCTCGATGGAACTGTCCGCCGCGGTCGATGGGCAGCATGGTCTGTTCGTGACCGTTTCCAGCAAGGAGACTCCTATCGCGTCCGTGGTGCGTACGGTGACCATGGATGGTCTGACACCGAAAGGTTCTGATTTCGCGCTGCCGCTGCCGACCGCATCCAATGCATCGGTGGCGCCGTCCATCACTGCCGGCGATGCGGTCACCGCTTATCTGTTCGCCAAGGCAGACACCAGCACCGGGCTGTCATGGATTACCGCCAAAGGCTTGGTTCCCGCCAAAGATGCCACCGTCACTGCTGATAAAGTGACGGCGATCGACTTGGGAGAGGCTCCTGATGGGGCGTTGGGCGTGATGTCCACCGCAGAGGACGCCGTGTCGTTCTCCGTCAAGGCCACACGCTCCGGTGACTCCGGCCAAGCCGATTTCGCATTGGTCAATGCCGGCGAGCCATCCGAATTCTCGGGGTTGGCCCTTCCCGACGGAGTAAAGGCCTCCATCACGCTGGCCAATACGTCCAATGAGCGCAGGACGGTCACCTTGCGCGCCTACGATGATGCTGGTGCTTCGGTAACCTCCAAGGAAATCACACTGGATGCGAACGCAGCGCAAACGATTGAAGCCGGCAACCTTTCCGGCGATCATGGCACCGCGGTCGTGCTGATGTTGGAGGACTCATCCATGAAAGTGAGCTGGGGAGCGCGGTTCAGTCACGATTCGTTGCAAGACAAGGACATCGCCGGATTGTCCGTCATCGGCGCTTCAACGCTGATGCCCGCCACGGTTCATGTCTGGGCTCGGAATGATTCCTCCATCGTCAAGTAGAGCGCGCTCGCCGAAGCATCGGTCTGATGATGTTTCGGCGGCGATGTAGCTGCGGGCCGTGCCATTATCTTATTACAAGTGACACGGCCCGCAGTGTTGTCACAGGCCCCAGTCAGGGTCGATTTCCTCCGGCCTGCGCCCATACAATTCCGCTATGCGGGCCACCAGCTCATCCCTGACGGCCAATTGCAATTCGAGCTTGGTAGATGCCTCGGTCTGCAACGGCATGCGGTAGAGCACGACTCGTGCGGGAATGCCGTGGCTGGCAGGGAAGCACTGGGACGTCATATTCGGCTCGGTCTGCCAAGGCGTCGGATTCGAAGGCGGCACATCCTCCACCGCGAACTGGAGCGGACGTATCAGTTCCGGCCACGCTTGGCCGAGCCTGCGAACCTGGGCCGCCACCATATCGTCGAACATGCCGGTACGAGTGCGGTAACGGGGCAGACGGGTGCCGAACATCGGGGTTCGTGTGCCGCGACCGTGGCGGTTGCGGTAGATTCGTGCGTTCCAAGGTGGCTGAAGCATGGTTCCCACCATAGGACATGGCGGAGGCAACATGCGTTAGGATTGGTTCATTGGTTGTGAACATTCGTCAACGAGGGAGGCGCGACAAATGGTGGTATGTTCGTGGTCCGAACTTGATTTCGATAATGTCTGCTCCAACACCAAGGTGTTCGGTTTCGATTTGGACAACACACTGGCCAGCTCAAAACAGCCGATGAAGCCCGCGATGATCGAACGGTTCTGTGCGTTGCTCGACCATACGGTGGTGGCCCTGATCTCAGGGGGCGGCATGGCGGTGGTCACCTCGCAGGTGCTGGATGTACTCACCCCGAATGCCAGGCGCGGCAATCTGCACGTCATGCCTACCTCCGGCTCCCGGTATTACCGGTGGGATGGCACGCAATGGGCCTTGGTGTATGCGCATGATCTGTCCGAAGCCACCGTGGCCGCTGTCTCGGAAAGTCTTGAGCGACATGCCCGGGAACTGGGATTGTGGGAACAGCAGGTATGGGGGCCTCGAATCGAGAACAGGGGCAGCCAGATCACCTTCTCCGCTCTTGGGCAGTTCGCCCCCGTAGCGGCCAAGCAGGCATGGGATCGCGATAACACGAAGAAACAGGCGCTGGTCGAAGCGGTCAAGGCCGATCTGCCGCATATGCGGGTCAGGGCCGGCGGATACACCAGTGTGGATGTCAGCGAATGCGGCATCGATAAGGCCTATGCCGTGCGCAAGCTGACGCAGATACTTGGCATACGGGTCGATGAAATGGTGTTCGTGGGTGATCGCATGACGCCTACGGGTAATGACTATCCCGCGGTTGAGGCCGGTGCGATCGGTGTTCGTGTGGAGAATCCGCAAGACACGGTACAACTGCTGGATGCACTGCTTGCGCGATTCGATACTCCAGCTCGATAGTGACGCGTTATGGACGGGCCGAGCGTATACAAGTGGTGGCATGCGATGTGGGCACAGGTCTGCAATTTGCTGTTTCCACGCGGCTGCGCTGGGTGTGACGCGCCGGATGAGGTATTGTGTGCGGCATGCTGGGCCCTGTTCGCGCAATGCCGGGAACGGGATGCAGACAGTGGTGGCGGAGCCCGTATATGGTCCGCATCGATTTATCAGGGATCGGTACGTCGTGCCATTCTCGACTGGAAGGACCACGACGATACCGAGCTTGACGGCCCTTTCGGCCGCATCATGGTGTCGCTGCTGAACAAGACGCCAATACCATCATCATGCCTGGGTCATCGCGTATTGGTGGTTCCGGTGCCATCATCGCGGGCGTCAATGCGCCGAAGAGGACGTGCCCATACGGCACCGTTGGCCAAATCGGTGGCAGGGGCATTGCGTGGGTACGGCGTCGATGCGCGACCATGCAATGCCCTGAGCTCCTCCACCAAGACACGCTCCGTGCAGCAGGTCTCTTCGGCGCAGCGTGCCCGCCGTATCGCCGGTCACGTCACGGTGAAGCGTGATCTCATCGGCCATGGCGACGCGGTGCTTCTCATTGATGACATTGTCACCACAGGTGCCACCGTGCGGCAATGCGTTCAGGCATTTCAGCAGGCCGGCACCAAGGTGGTGGGCGTGCTGGTATTGGCGGATGCCGTGGTGCGACGGTCCGATGACGATATCAACGGGTGAATGACATCGGTGACGATGCCCCAGATAGCAGGCGAAGCGCCGTTGCTCGGCATGTAATCGGGGTATCGCGGATTCTCGGCGTGCAATATGGTGATGCCGGCCCGTGAAACCAGCCGTTTGATGGCGATTTCATCGTCCATGACAGCCGCAACCACATCTCCAGGGACTGGTGCCAACGAACGATCGACAATCAGCAGATCGCCGTTGTGGATGCCCGCATTGATCATGGAATCGCCGGCCATCTGCATAACAAACAGCGTGGTGTCGTGCGCCATGGCCTGTGACTCGGCTTGCTGTGTCATACCGCGCCTCCCACCCTGTGTTCGAACATCTGTTCGAACACAGTATACGGTAAGACGGCGGACAATATCAGCGTTCGGCGATGTGATATTTAGGTAGGATGATTTCGAAATCGGCGCCTCGCGTGTCATCGACCACTTTGACGGTGCCGCCGTGCAATTGGGCCGCCCAGCGTGCGATGGACAGGCCAAGGCCGGTGCCGCCCGACTCGGTGCCGGGACCCGTCTTGCCTTTGACAAAGCGCCGGAAGATGTCCGAACGGTCGGACGGTGCAATCTGGGAGCCGAAATTCACCACATTGGTCACGATGGTGCCTTGGTTGTCATCCTCATGGGCGTCGACCAGCACGGTGGTGCCGTCGGCCGAATGCTTCAGCGCGTTGGCGATGATGTTGGTGAACAGCTGGCGCAGGCGGTCCTGATCGCCTTCCATCGAGATGTCGGCCGGCACGGTGACGCGGATGTCGTGGGCGTGGCCGCCATCGGCGATTTCCAACGGCTCGATGGTCTCGTCAAGAAAATCGGCGAAGTTGAACTTTTCGATATTGAGACTCGCCGCACCGGCCTCCATACGGCTCAAATCCAACAGGAAGGCGATGAGGTCGGAGAGACGCTGCGTTTGGGTGAGGATGCTCTCCAGATTGGCGGGAGTGGGCTCGATGACGCCGTCGGCCATGTTCTCGACCATCGCCTGCAAAGCGGAAACGGGCGTGCGCAGCTCATGGCTCACATTGGCGATCATGTCGCGGCGCATTTTATCGGCATGCTCGAGTTCGCCGGCCATCTCGTTGAACGAGCGAGCCAGCTGGCCGACTTCGTCATGACGATCCTGATTGATATCCACGCGGACCGTGTAATCGCCATCCGCCATGGCTTCGGCCACATCGCGCATCTGGCGTAGGGGAGCGGTGATGCCGCGAGAGAAGAAATAGGTGATGCCCAAGGCCACCACCAAAGTTAGCGGCATGGCGATCCAACCGGACCAACCGAATTTCAGGAGGAACCAGCACATGGCAAACGCGATGGCAGTGGCGATAACGATCAGTGCGCTGAGTTCCAGCTTCAGAGAGGAGAACAAATCAACCGGCTTGACGCGAGGTTTCATCGCGTCAAGCCGGGATTGCTGTTGTTTTTTGGATGCCATCACGCGGTCAACGGCTCGAAAGCGTAGCCCACGCCGTGCACGGTGCGGATGGTATCGGCGCCGAGCTTATGGCGCAGCGCCTTGACGTGGCTGTCGACGGTGCGGGTGCCGGATGCGTCGACCCAGTCCCAGACCTCTTCGAGCAGCTTTTCGCGGGTGAGCACCGACTTCGGGCGGCGGGCCAGCGTGGCCAGCAGATCGAACTCGGTGGGGGTCAGATGCACCTGCTCGCCGTTCACGGTGACGATGCGCTGGGCCGGGTCGATGACCATCGAACCGAAGTCGAGCAGCTTCTCGTTCTCCGAATTCTTGGCGATGACCTTCGCACGCTCCACGCGGCGCAGCAGCGCCTTGCAGCGGGCGATGAGCTCGCGCATGGAGAACGGTTTGGTCATGTAATCATCGGCACCCGCTCCCAGACCGATGACCTTGTCGGCCTCGTCATCACGTGCGGTGAGGATCAGCACCGGCACCGGACGTTCGGCGACGATGCGTTTGGTGGCCTCAAGACCATCCATGACCGGCAGCATGATGTCCATGATCACCAGATCGGGGCGTAGCTGGGACGCGGCCTGGACGGCGGAAGCGCCGTCCCCGGCCACGCGAGCGGTCCATCCCTCAGCGGTGATGCGCTGGGCGATGGCCGTGGCGAGCGTGGGCTCGTCCTCGACCACCAACACCGTGCGCGGTATCGTATTCCGACGCGCTGTGGTATTGAGCATAAATAAACCGGTTACCTTTCAGCCTGTTGACCAGTTCAGTCTTCCGGCTTCAAGAATACAACTCCCAGAGCCGGAACGGTGATCTTCGCCGAGAACGGACGCGAATGATATTCGCCCTCGACCGCTTCGAAGGTGCCGTTGTGGATGTCGGAGCCGCCGTACTTGGCGTCATCGGTGGTGAACACTTCGGTCCACTTGCCGCCGGTGGGCAGCGCCACCTGATAATCGGACCAGGCTTCACCGGAGAAGTTGACCACCACGGCCAAGGTCTCGTCCTTGGTGCCGATGCGCAGGAAGCTCAGCGTGTTGTGGTCGGCATCGTCGCTGGTCAGCCACTGGAAGCCGGCCGGATCGAAGTCCTGGCTCCATAGTGCCGGATGCGCCTTGTAGAAGGCGTTGAGGTCGGCGACCATGGTCTGGACCTGACGGTGCTCCTGCCAGTTCAGGCAATCCCAATCGATGGAGGCGTCGTGATCCCACTCGCCCCACTGGGCCAGCTCGTTGCCCATGAAGGAGAGCTTCTTGCCCGGGTGAGCCCACTGATAGGCGAACATCGAACGCACGCCGGCTAGCTTCTGCCAGCCATCGCCCGGCATCTTGCCGTACAGGGAGCCCTTGCCGTACACGACTTCGTCGTGGCTGATGGGCAATACGTAGTGTTCGGAGTAGGCGTACACCATGGAGAAGGTGATTTCGTTGTGGTGCCACTTGCGGTTGATGGGCTCCTCGTGCAGATACTCGAGGGTGTCGTGCATCCAGCCCATGTTCCACTTCATGCCGAAGCCGATGCCGCCGGCGAAGGTGGGGGCGGTGATGCCCGGCCATGCGGTGGACTCCTCGGCGATCATCATGACGCCGGGGTTGTTCTTGTACGCGGTGGCGGTGGCCTCCTTGAGGAAGTCGATGGCCTCCAGGTTCTCGCGTCCGCCGTAGATGTTCGGGCGCCACTGGCCGGGTTCGCGGCTGTAGTCGAGGTAGAGCATGGAGCTGACGGCATCCACGCGCAGTGCATCGACGTGCAGGTCCTCAAGCCAGAACAGGGCGTTGGCCACCAGGAAGTTGCGTACTTCGCGGCGTCCGAAGTTGAACACATAGGTGCCCCATTCAGGGTGTTCGCCGCGCAGCGGGTCCGGGTCCTCGTACAGCGGGGTGCCGTCGAAGCGGCCGAGCGCGAAGGCATCCTTCGGGAAGTGGGCGGGCACCCAGTCCATAATCACGCCGATGCCGGCCTGATGGAACTGGTCGACCAGGTAACGGAAGTCGTCGGGGGAGCCGAGACGGGAGTCGACTGCATAGTAGCCGGTGACCTGATAGCCCCAGGAGCCGGAGAACGGGTGCTGGGCCAGTGGCATGAACTCCACGTGGGTGAAGCCTTCCTGCTTGACGTAGTCCACGAGCTGCTTGGCCTGGTCGCGGTAGGTCAGTCCCTGCTTCCAGCTGCCGGCGTGCACCTCATAGATGGAGACCGGGCCATCATGCGGGTTGGTGGTGCGGCGGTACTGCATCCAGGCGTCATCGTTCCACTTGTAGGTGGATTCGGTGACGATGGAGGCGGTGTTCGGCGGAACTTCGTGCTGACGCTCCATCGGGTCAGCCTTCATCTCCCACGTGTAATTGGCGTTCAGGATCTGGAACTTGTAGGTCTCGCCCGCGCCGATGCCGGGGATGAAGATCTCCCACACGCCGGAGGAGCCGAGCTCGCGCATGGCATGACGGCGGCCATCCCAGGCGTTGAAGTTACCGACCACGCGCACGGCATGGGCGTTCGGGGCCCACACGGAGAATGCGGTGCCTACCACCTGTTCGCCGGGCGTGCCGTCTGCGCCGCCCATCGGATCGTCGTAGCGCAGCACATGCGCGCCAAGCGCCTCCCAGAGCTTCTCGTGACGGCCCTCGCCGAACAGATAGGTGTCCATGTCGCCGACTGTGGGCATATAACGGTATGGGTCATCCTCAATGAGCACTGCGCCGCTTTCCCACTCGGTCCTGACGCGGTAGTCGGGAATCGTGGGCTGCTTCTTGGTGCCGGAGGCCGGCACGGTAACCACGAACACGCCGTTATATTCGTGGGTCATCGGGTATTCGCCATCCTGGGTGAGGATGGTCACGGACTTGGCAAGCGGACGCAGCACACGGATTGTGGCGGTGTCGGCATGCTTGCCGATGCCGAGATGCCCGCCGAGAACTCCGTGGGGGTTGTAGAATTCAGCATTGCTCACCGCATCGAGGTCGCCTTGGGCGACAGGCACGGTGACGGTATCTTCCTTGATCTTCGTTTTTTTAGCCATGTCCCAAAGTCTACGTGCATTGGAGTTGAAAACGCTACATTGGCGCGTCGAAAATGGCGAATTCTTGCCCTTTTCGGTGTGTCTCCGTGGTTGTGAGCGCTCTCATAGGGGCGGTCCAGACCGCATGGCATAATTATTCAAGTTTTTGTGTGTAAGCCGTCAGTTCTCGGAGGGTACATGTCTTACAAAGTCGGCGATATGGTCGTCTATCCGCGTCATGGTGCAGCGAAGGTGGAGGCCATTACCGAGCGGACGGTCAAGGGAGTGACGCGCGAATATCTGCAGCTGTCCGTACTCTCTTCCGATGGTTTGGTCATCAACGTTCCCGTGGACAATGCCAAGAAGGTCGGCGTGCGTGACATCGTCTCCGCATCCGAAGTGGCCAAGGTGTTCGGCATCCTGCGGACCCCGATCATCGAGAAAGAGATGAACTGGTCTCGCCGTTACAAGCTGAACGTCGAAAAGATCGCCACCGGTGACGTCAACAAGATCGCCGAAGTGGTTCGCGATCTCGCCCAGCGCGATGTCGACGAGCACGGCCTGTCCGCGGGCGAGAAGCGTATGCTCACCAAGGCCCGAGCCATTCTGACTTCTGAGATCGCCTTGTCTGAGAAGATCGACGAGGCGGAAGCCCAGCGTCTGCTCGACGTGAACCTGGGCTACGAGCCCGCTCAGCCCGGTGACGACAAGCATCACACCGCCGAGCCCGAAGAGGCCGCGGCCGATACTTTGGCTCGTGTCGAAGCCGAGAAGAAGTCCAAGAAGAAGTGATTTGATTGTTTTGAGGCCTCGGTCGTGTCCTTATGCGATACGCCGGGGCTTCGTGATTCATAATCGTTTGCTGCCGTTCGTCTGGGCAGCGCCATCGAAGGGGGCTGCATGGGGTCTGCAGGAGTGTTGATAGGGCAGGGTTTTGACGCTCACCGTTTTGCGCCTGCTGGTTCAGGCCGTGAACTGTGGATTGCAGGGCTTTACTGGCCGGTGCCTGATTCATGCAGCGAGGCCGATGCCGCCAAATACGAGGGTATCGAAGGCGATTCCGATGGCGATGTGGCCGCGCACGCCCTGATTGACGCGTTGCTTGCCGCCGCCCGATTGGGAGACATTGGTTCACTGTTCGGTGTCGGTGCGGACGCGCATGGTGCCGGAATGCATGGCATCGATATGCTGCAAGAAGTTGTGGCGCATCTGGCATCCAACGGGTATACGCCGGCGTCGGCCTCGGTGGTGATCATCGGCAACCGCCCGAAAATCGGCACACGCCGTGCTGAAGCCGAAGCCGCCCTGTCTGCGGCGGTTGGTTGCCCGGTATCGGTTGCCGCCACCACCACCGACCATATGGGATTCACTGGCCGCGGCGAAGGCATCGCCGCCATCGCCAATGCCTTGGTGGAGAAGATATAACAAAGCCCCCGCTATGAATTTGCCAGCGGGGGCAAGAAAAAATGGATGAGATTACTTCCGCATCGTCTCCACGGCTTTGGCGATAGCCCAGAACAGGGTGGAAAGCGTCACGATGATGAAGCTCGGGGGAGCGGGGAACATCGCCGACAGCACGAGTCCGGCCCAAATCGACACCAAGCACAGCACGCTGGCGATCACCATTGCCTTGAATGGGGAGCCGGCCAGAATATTGGCGGTGGCCGCAGGCGTGATCACCAGTGCGAAAATCAGCAAGGTGCCCACTGCCGGCACGGCGATGGTGATCACACCGGCCATAATCGCCATAAACGCCACGTTCATCAGCCCGATCGGCACACCCTTGGCCTGTGCCACCTGCTCATCCAACGAACTGAACAGCAGCGGGCGGTAGATGATGGCCAACAATGCCAGCAGCAATACGTCGAACACGGCGAAGCCGATGATCTGGCCGGTGGTGATGGTCAGGATCGAGCCGAAGAGAATCGACTGCATCTGCTGGGAGGCGGAACTCGACAATCGCGCGAAGAACAGACCCAAGCCGGTGGCGAAGGCCAGCACGGTGCCGGTGGCGACTTCACGCTCGGAAACGCGCTTGCCCAAAGCACCGATCACCAGTGCGCCGCCCAGTGCGAACACGCCCATGCCCAGTGACACGGGCAGGCCGAGCAACACCGCGCCGGTCGCGCCCGGCAGGCCGATATGGGCCAGCGCATGGGCCGCGAAGGTGGAACGACGGGCGATGGTGAAGTATCCCATGACACCGGCGGCCAGGGCAATGCACAGGCCGGCGATGAAGGCGTTGGTCATGAATGGAGCGGACAGTGTATCCAGCCATTCGGGATCATACGAAAAGTTGATGGTGCTCATGTCTCTGTATTTTCTCCATGCCTGAGCTGCAGTCCGTTGATGGGCTGTGGGTCGGCTCGCTTGATGTTATCGATTCTCGGCGCTGTTGGCGGCGTTGCCATTGGTGGCGTTGCCGTGCTCGTGATGGTGCAATTGCGCCACTTCGGCGGCCGTGTGCATATCCTGCGGCTGGTCCTGGGGCTCATCCGGCGTCGGGGTCACGAACATGTCACCCTGCGGAGTGGTGACCACCTGCACTTGTGTGCCGTAGAGGTGGGTGAGTAGGTCGGAGTCGAGCACTTTGTGCATATCGGCGTAGTGCGGGTGCCCGTCGAGCAAGTAGACGGCACCGGTCAGAATCGGCAAGAGCATATTGAGATCGTGCGCAACCACCTGGATGGTCATGTTCAGTTCACGGTTCAGCTTGGCCAGCACGTGTACGGTGGCGCGCTGACTGGCCAGATCGAGGTTGGCCAACGGCTCGTCAAGCATCAGCAGTTGTGGGTCGCACACCAGCGCCTGGGCGATGGCCACACGCTGGCGCAAACCGCCGGACAGTTCGGACAGACGGTACCGCGCCTTGTCGGCGATGCCGGTGAACTCCAGCGCCTCGAGTGCTTTGGCTTTCTGGGCCTTGGTGATGGGGTGGATGCCGAATCGGGTGCCGGTCAGGCCCAGCAACACGGATTGTTCGGCGGTGAGATTGGAATCGACATTCGCCACATAGCTCTGCGGCACATATCCGATGCGTTTGTTCATCTCGCCTGCGGGCTTGCCCAGTACGGTCAGGCTGCCATGGCAAAGCGGCAAAAGGCCCAGCTCGGCCCTCATCATCGTGGTTTTGCCGGTGCCGTTGGTGCCGACGATGGCCGTGACCGAACCGGTGGGAATGGTGAAGGTGCCATGCTGCCAGATGATATGGTCGCCACGCTTGATGGCGGCATCGCTGAACACGATGCAATCGGAAGTTTCACTCATAACGCCCGATTGTGGCAAACGATGCTGACAATCGTTCTCAATATCGTGTACGGATGGTGATAACCAAAGAAAAGGGTTGTGCGGCCATCTCGACAATGGCCGCACAACCCTTCTCGTGCAAGGCGTCTATCGGCATTGCATGAATCCGATGCCGGTGTCCTTTGCTTCTAACTATTTGCCGGAGTCGGTCTGGTCGTTGCCGGAGGCATCGCCGGAATCGCCATTGGCGGCATCGGCCTTTGCCGAATCCTGAGATGAGTCGCTGGATGCGGCCGCCTTGCACTGACGGATGTACTGGGGCTCCGTGCTGGAACCGGTGCTGGCCTTGGAGTCTTGCGCATTGGCATCATCCGTGGCGGCGCCGTCGGCGCTGGAATCATCGGAATTCGCGTTGCCGCCCGCGGTGTCGCCGTCCGTCTTGGCATCACCTGAGGCGTCGCCGGTGCCGGCGTCACCGGAATCATTGGCGTCGCCATCAGCAGTGCCGTCCGTGGCGTCTTCACAGCCATAGCTTGGATCCACCGCGTCGATGATGGTGTTGATGAGCTGGTTGATCCAGGCGTTCAGCGTGTCGGCATCCTTGGGCATTTGTTCGGAGACGTCGACTACCGGCACATCGGCACGGCCGGCAGCGCCAGTGATCATATTGCTCGCGTCGCTGGCCTCCTGCGTGTTGTTGACCAGCACATCCACGCCCTTGTCTTCGATGAGTTTCTGGAAAGACTGCAGGTCCGCGGGTGCCGGTTCGCCGCCGGAAGCGGTCGATTGCGTATACCCTTTGGGCGTCTGATCCTTGAACCCGAGATCGGCCATCAGATAATAGACCACGGGTTCGGTGGCTGCATAGGTGAGGTCGGAGTGGGATTTGGTGAACTCGGACGCCCATGTTTCCAGCGATTTCTCATCCGCCTGCCATGCCTTGAGCCGCTTCTGGAAGGCCTTCTTCTTGCTGGGGAGTGCCTTTATATATGCATCGGTGATGGCCGTGGCCATGCTGGATCGAGCGTCTTTGGAGAACCACAGATGCGGGTTATCGCCCTCGACGGCACCCATGACGGAAGCGACGGATACGATATTCGTGGTCTTGGTCATCGATTTGGTGGCCCAGGAATCGTAGCCCGCACCGTTGGCCACGATGATTTGGGCCTTGGACAGCTTGGCGACATCCGAGGTCTTTGGCTCGAAATCGTGGGCATCCACATTGGTGGAGTTCACGATGGACGTGACTTCCACATCATCGCCGCCCAGCTCGGCGGCCAGCGAGCCCCATTGATTGAGGGAGGCCACCACATTGATCGGCCCGGTCGGTGCGGGAACGTTGGTCTTGTTGTCCGGCTCGGTTTCAGCGGGGGAGGTGGCTGCGCATGCGGTGGTTGCGAACAACAGGACGGCGCTCAGGCCGGCTGCGGCGAGTCGCGTAAGTCGTGTGATTTGAGTCCCCATGGCACGCCTTCTTCGTGAGAGCGAACGATATATAATCCTGACTTGTTCCAACGATAGCCTATCGTTTCGATAGAATGCACCGAAACTACAGGGGAGGGCGTTGATGTCCACAAAAATCGACGGTAAGCAGATTGCGGCCGAAATCAAGACCAACCTTGCCGAGCGAGTGAACAAGCTCAAGGCGCAGGGCATCCAACCGGGGCTGGGCACGCTGCTGGTGGGCGAGGACCCCGGGTCGATGAAGTACGTGGCCGGCAAGCACGCCGATTGCCAGGAAGTGGGCATTACCTCAGTCAAGAAGGAACTGCCGGCGGACGCCAGCTTCGATGACATCGCCGCTGCCGTACGCGAACTCAACGAAGATTCGGCCTGCACCGGTTTCATCGTCCAGCTGCCGTTGCCCAAGGGCATCAACGAGAACGCGATCATCGACATGATTGACCCGGCCAAGGATGCCGACGGCATGCACCCGTATAACCTCGGCGAACTGGTGCTGCATGTGCGCGGCGACATTTCGACGCCGCTGCCTTGCACTCCGCGCGGTGTGCTCGAGCTGCTCGACGCCTATGACATTGATCTGAACGGCAAGGAAGTGTGCGTGCTTGGCCGCGGCATCACCATTGGCCGCACGATTGGCCTGATGCTCACGCGCAACGCCGTCAACGCCACCGTCACCCTGTGCCACACCGGTACCCGGGATGTGGCCGACCACATGCGCCGCGCCGACGTGATCGTCGCCGCAATGGGTTCGGCCGGATTCGTGACGCCCGACAAGATCAAGGACGGTGCCGTGCTGGTCGACGTGGGCGTCAGCCGCGTCTACGATGAAGAAGCCGGTCGCTACCGTATCAAGGGCGACGTGGACAAGGCCTGCTACGACAAGGCCTCCGCCTACACCCCCAACCCCGGAGGCGTGGGCCCCATGACCCGAGCCGTGCTCCTAGCCAACGTCGTGGAAATGGCCGAACGACACGCCTAGAGTTTCCTAGGAAATTTGGGCAGAGTTGCTTGTATTGTGAATATCTGTGTGCCTGTAAGGGTGTGCGTATAACTGAATATCGAGAAATTATCCATCCACTATTAGAAACCATATATTTACATGGCAGAGAACAACACTGAAGCCACCAAGGTTGCCATCAACGACATCGGCACCGAAGAGGACTTCATCAAGGCAGTCGATTCCACCATCAAGAACTTCGATGATGGTGATCTGGTTGAGGGCACCGTCGTCAAGATCGATCACGACGAAGTCCTCCTGGACATCGGCTACAAGACCGAGGGTGTCATCCCCTCCCGCGAGCTTTCCATCAAGAAGGACGTTGATCCTGGCGAAGTCGTCGAGGTCGGCGACACCATCGAGGCCCTTGTCGTCACCAAGGAAGACAAGGAAGGCCGTCTGATTCTGTCCAAGAAGCGTGCCCAGTACGAGCGCGCCTGGGGCGACATCGAGAAGATCAAGGAAGCTGACGGCGTCGTTGAGGGCACCGTCATCGAAGCCGTCAAGGGCGGCCTCATCGTCGACATCGGTCTGCGTGGTTTCCTGCCTGCCTCCCTCGTTGAGATGCGTCGCGTCCGTGACCTCTCCCCGTACATCGGCCAGAAGATCAAGGCCAGGATCCTTGAGCTCGACAAGAACCGCAACAACGTGGTCCTGTCCCGTCGCCAGTACCTCGAGGAGACCCAGTCCGAGGTCCGCGAGACCTTCCTGTCCCAGCTCAAGAAGGGCCAGATCCGTGAGGGCGTGGTGTCCTCCATCGTTAACTTCGGCGCTTTCGTCGATCTCGGCGGTGTTGACGGCCTGATCCACGTTTCCGAGCTGTCCTGGAAGCACATCGACCACCCGTCTGAGGTCGTCAAGGTCGGCGACAAGGTCACCGTCGAGGTGCTCGACGTCGATCTCGACCGTGAGCGTATCTCCCTGTCCCTGAAGGCGACTCAGGAGGATCCGTGGCAGCGCTTCGCTCGCACCCACGTTCCCGGCCAGATCGTCAAGGGCAAGGTCACCAAGATCGTCCAGTTCGGTGTCTTCATCTCCGTCGAGGACGGCATCGAGGGCCTGGTGCACATCTCCGAGCTCGCCAACCGTCACGTCGAGAACCCGGAGACCGTGGTCAAGCCGGGCGAGACCGTGTTCGTCAAGGTGATCGACGTCGACCTCGATCGTCGCCGCATCTCCCTGTCCCTCAAGCAGGCCAACGACTCCGTTGACCCGGCTTCCGAGGACTTCGATCCGGCCATCTACGGCATGCCGGCCGAGTACGACGAGCAGGGCAACTACAAGTACCCCGAAGGCTTCGACCCGAACACCAACGAGTGGATCGCTGGTTACGAGAAGCAGCGCGAGGAGTGGGAGTCTCAGTACGCCGCCGCTCACGAGCTGTGGGAGGAGCACAAGGAGTTCGTGGCCAAGGAGCTGGAGAACGCTGCCGAATCCGCAGCCGCTGACGGCCAGGGCCCGAAGGAAGAGAAGCCGGTCGAGGAGACCTCCAACTACTCTTCCGCTGCTCCGGCTACCGGTACCCTCGCCGACTCCGATCAGCTCGCCGCCCTGCGCGACCAGCTGCTCGGCAAGTGAGTTTGCCGCGAAGCTAGCGCTTAGCGTTTAACGGAAACCCGGTCCGATTGGGCCGGGTTTCTTGTGTTTTTGGAGTTACCCGCCAATGACTCACCTCAGTCTCGCTACGCGAGCCGGCTCCCCCTCCCTGAGGGGAGCTGTCGGCGATAGCCGACCGAGGGGAGCGCCAGCTATCATGGGCACCATGATGCGAATAGGACTGACCGGCGGCATCGCCGCGGGCAAAAGTACGGTGGCGGCGCGACTCAAGCAACTCGGCGCGTTGCATATCGACTACGATGCGCTGGCGCATCAGATCGTCGAACCCGGGGGAGTGGCGCTGCCGCAGATCGTCGCCGAGTTCGGTCCTGATGCATTGCTCGCCGATGGCACTATGAACCGGCCATGGATTGCCGATCATGTCTTCGGCGCGAACGCCGCGCCGGGCGCACGTGAACGGCTCGACGCCATCGAGCACCCATTGATCTATGCCGAGGCGGCGCGACTGGAGCATGAGCACCCCGAGGCAGCCATCATCATTCACGACATTCCACTGCTCGCCGAGGTCATTGACGATATTCCATTCGCCTTTGACCATATCGTCACGGTCGAAGCTCCCGTGTGCATGCGGCTCGACCGTATGGTCGAGGAACGCGGCATGAGCCTGGAACAGGCCGAGGCCCGCATCCGCCACCAATCCAGTGAGGAGGAGCGGCGGGCCATGGCCGATATCGTCATCGACTCCACCCATCCATTGCCCGAGATGCTGGCCCAAGTGGGTGAGATATACGCAGGATGGTGCGCAGGTCGCTAAGATGAGGCCCTATGGGATTCAATATCGAGCGCGCGGACAAGCCTTTCGTCGTCAAATCGCCATATAAGCCATCCGGCGACCAGCCGCAGGCCATCGCCGAACTGGCCGAACGCATCGAAAACGGCGAGAATGATGTGGTTCTTATGGGTGCCACCGGTACTGGCAAAACCGCAACCACCGCCTGGCTGATCGAAAAGCTGCAGCGGCCGACCCTGATCATCGAGCCCAACAAGACGCTCGCCGCGCAGCTATGCGCCGAATTCCGAGAACTCATGCCGGACAACGCCGTGAGTTATTTCGTGAGCTACTACGACTACTACCAGCCCGAGGCATACATCCCGCAGACCGACACCTATATAGAAAAGGACTCCAACATCAACGACGATGTGGAGCGCCTGCGCCACCAAGCCACCGCAAACCTGCTGACCCGCCGCGACTGCGTGGTTGTGGCCACCGTCTCCTGCATCTACGGCTTGGGCACGCCGGAAGAATACGCCGGTCGCATGCTCTTCCTCAAAGTCGGGCAGGAAATCAACCGCGACGACCTGCTGCGCCAATTCGTGGCCATGCAGTACAAGCGCAACGACATCGCCTTCACGCGTGGCACCTTCCGCGTGCGCGGCGATACGGTCGAAATCATCCCCGTCTACGAGGAACTGGCCGTGCGCATCGAATTCTTCGGCGACGAGATCGACCGCATCTCCACGCTGCACCCGCTGACCGGCGACGAGATCGACGAGGAAAACGAAGTCCACATCTTCCCGGCTTCCCATTATGTGGCCGGCCCCGAACGCATGGAACGGGCGCTCAAAACCATTCGCGAGGAACTCGACGAACGCCTGGCAGAACTGCGCAAACAAGGCAAGGAGCTGGAAGCGCAGCGCCTCAACATGCGCACCACCTACGATCTGGAAATGCTCACCCAAGTTGGCGTGTGCTCAGGCGTCGAAAACTATTCGCGCCACTTCGACGGCCGCGCCGCCGGCACCCCGCCGCACACGCTGCTCGACTTCTTCCCTGACGACTTCCTGCTGGTCATCGACGAATCACACGTCACTGTGCCGCAGATCGGTGCCATGTACGAGGGCGATGCCTCCCGCAAGCGCACGCTGGTCGAACACGGCTTCCGTCTGCCCTCCGCGATGGACAATCGACCACTCAAATGGCCGGAATTCCTGCAGCGCGTCGGCCAGACCGTGTACCTGTCCGCCACGCCAGGCGACTATGAGATGGGACTGTCCGATGGGGTGGTCGAACAGATTATTCGCCCAACCGGTCTGCTGGACCCGAAGATCGACGTACGCCCGGTCAAGGGGCAGATCGACGATCTGCTCGCCGAGATCAAGGCCCGTGTGGCCAAGAACGAGCGCGCGCTGGTCACCACTCTGACCAAGAAGATGGCCGAGGACTTGACCGACTATCTGCTGGAACGCGGCATCAAGGTCGAATACCTGCATTCCGATGTGGATACGTTGCGCCGCGTCGAACTGCTGCGCATGTTGCGCGAAGGCAAGATCGATGTGATTGTCGGTATCAACCTGCTGCGTGAGGGCCTCGATTTGCCGGAAGTATCGCTGGTGGCGATTCTTGACGCCGACAAGGAAGGATTCCTGCGCTCCTATCGTTCGTTCATCCAGACCATCGGCCGTGCGGCCCGAAACGTGTCCGGCACGGTGATCATGTACGCCGACGAGACCACCGAAGCCATGCGGCAAGCCATCGACGAGACTGACCGTCGCCGCGCCAAGCAGATTGCCTACAACCAGGAGCATGGCATCGATCCCAAGCCCCTGATCAAGAAGATCAGCGACGTCAACGACATGCTCGCCAAGGAGGATGTGGACACCCAGACCTTGCTTGAAGGTGGCTACCGCAACGCGGGCAAGGCCGGCAACACGCACCTGGGCGTGCCGGTACTCGATCCCAACGAGGCAGACAAACGCCACGAGGAGATCCTGAAGGCCGGCCTGCCCGCGCAGGACCTCGCCGACCTGATTCGCCAACTGAGCGAGCAGATGCACACCGCCGCCGAACAACTCCAGTTCGAACTCGCCGCCCGTCTCCGCGACGAAATCCGAGACCTCAAAAAAGAACTCCGTCAAATGACGGAAGCCAACAAGTAACCAAATTCCCATACCCGAGTCGGGCAGTCAGGGGATGCGTTGTTCGACCGTAAAGACTTGGCCTGAGCGGCCCGGAGCGTGTCGAACAACACATCCCCTGACTGCCTGGCGATCAGCGCTACCGGAACGGCCCCAAAACCGTCACATACATAAGTTAGTGTAGGGAATCATGGCAGAAACCCCACTCGTATTTGAAATCATCACCTTCGTGGTGCTCGCGTTGTTCTTTATCGTCGACCTGTTCGTCATCGGGCGCCGACCGCATGTGCCCTCCACCAAGGAATGCGTGCAGCATATCGCCTTCTTCGTGGTTATGGCGCTGATCTTCGGCGGATGCATCTGGTTCTTCGCCGGCTCCAAGCCCGCCATCGAGTTCTATTCCGGCTGGCTCACCGAATACTCGTTGTCCATCGACAACCTATTCGTGTTCGTCATTATCATGTCGAACTTCGCGGTGCCCAAGCAGATTCAGAAGTATGTGCTGTCCATCGGCATCACCATTGCTTTGATTTTCCGTGGCATTTTCATTCTGATCGGTGCGGCCCTGATCTCTCGCTTCACGTGGGTGTTCTTCCTGTTCGGTGCCTTCCTGATCTACACCGCCGTCAAACTGGTGCTCGGCGGCGATGAAGATGAGGAATATCACGAGAACGGCATCATCCGTAATCTGCGCAAGATCATCAAGATTACCGATGACTACGACGGTGAGAAGCTGCGCACCACCAAGAACGGCGTGCGTTACTGGACCCCGATGCTCATCGTGTTCCTGACCATCGGCACCACCGACGTCATGTTCGCTTTCGACTCGATTCCCGCGATCTTCGGCCTGACCAAGGATCCGTTCCTAGTGTTCACCTCCAACGTGTTCGCCCTGCTCGGCCTGCAGCAGCTGTACTTCCTGCTGGGTGCTCTGCTCGACAAGCTCGTCTACCTGCCTGCCGGCCTGTCCGTGGTACTGGGCTTCATCGGCGTCAAGCTCATTATGGAGGCCCTGCACGGCAATACCTTGCCGTTCATCAACGGCGGCGAAGGCATCCATTGGGTGCCGGAGGTGCCCACATGGCTGTCGCTGGCTGTGATTGTGCTCGCAATTGGCGGCGCATCCGTGGCTTCCGTGATCAAGATGAAGAGCATGGAAAGCGCTGAAAAGGGCTGAAATCGTTAGAGAATACAATCCTTAAACCTAGTCAACACAACAATGTGAGCGCTCACAACACACCGTGAAGAAAACTTGTCATGAGTCGGCTCGCGCTAGTAGACTGGGTTTCGGCAAATGAGGCAATCGCGCCTCGAACCAAATTGAACAAGAATAGGCAGGCATTCATGCGTAAAGCCAAGATCGTAGACACCATCGGTCCTTCCACCGAGGATTACGACAACCTCCTGAAGCTCGTTGAAGCCGGTATGGACGTTGCTCGTCTGAACCGCTCCCACGGCACCCCCGAGGATCACCTCAAGGTCTACAACAACGTGCGCAAGGCCAGCGAAGCCACTGGTCGCAACGTTGCCGCGCTTGTTGATTTGCAGGGCCCGAAGATTCGCTGCGGTTGGTTCAAGAAGAACGCCGATGGCGAAGACAAGGTTCAGCTGCAGCTCGGCCAGGAATTCGTCATCACCACTGATGACATCGAGGGCGACGAGCACATCACCTCCACCACCTTCAAGGGCCTGCCGGGCGATTGCCACCCGGGCGACCCGATCCTGATCGATGACGGCAAGGTCCGTCTTGAGGTCACCAAGGTCGAGGGCAACAACGTGTACACCAAGGTCGTCGTGGCCGGTCCTGTGTCCTCCCACAAGGGCATCAATCTGCCGGGCGTCGCCGTCTCCCTGCCGGCTCTGACCGAGAAGGATGAGGCCGACCTGCGTTGGGCCATCCGCACCGGCGCCGACATCATCGCCATGTCCTTCGTGCGTTTCGCCACCGACATCGACCGCGCCCACGAGATCATGGACGAGGAAGGCCGTCGCATCCCGATCGTTGCCAAGATCGAGAAGCCGCAGGCTCTGGAGAACCTCGAAGAGATCGTCAAGACCTTCGACGGTGTCATGGCCGCCCGTGGCGACATGGCCGTTGAGTGCCCGCTGGAAGAGGTCCCGCTGGCCACTAAGCGCATCATCGAGCTGGCTCGCCAGTACGCCAAGCCGGTCATCGTGGCTACCGAAGTCCTCGGCTCCATGGTGAACTCCCCGGTTCCGACTCGTGCAGAGGCTTCCGACTGCGCCAACGCCATCCTCGACGGCTCCGACGCCACCATGACCTCCAACGAGACCGCCGTTGGTAAGTACCCGGATGTGACCGTGGCCACCATGGCCCGTATCTCCGGCTACGCCACCGACCACGGCTTCGACCGCATCCCGGAGCTCAAGAACCTTGACATGTCCTCCACCGGCGCTGTCTCCTCCGCCGCTGTGGACCTGGCCGACAAGCTCAACGCCAAGGCCATCGTTGCTTACACCCAGACCGGCGCCACCGTGCACCGCGTCTCCCGTGAGCGTCCGGCCGCCCCGATCTACGGCCTGACCAGCAACGAGCACACCTACCACTGGCTGGCTCTGTCCTGGGGCACCGAAGCCTTCATGCTCAAGGAGGACTACCACGACAAGTCCCGCAAGGATCTCATGATCTACACGGACAAGGTCCTCAAGGATGCTGGCAAGGTTGCTGACGGCGACAAGATCGTCATCCTGAGCTCTGCTCAGGGCGATCACCAGCCGGGCCGCACTGACTCCATCTACGTGCACACCGTTGGCGCTTGCGACTGATTTCAGGCCTCTGCTAGCTGCTGACAGCTAGCATATAGCACACGAAAGCCCCCATCCAAAGTGGATGGGGGCTTTCGTTATCTGTTATGTTGCGATTGCGTGGTGATTGCAATGGCCCACAGTCACCGCGGTGATCGAGCGTGGCGATCAGTCGTTGAGATGATCGAGCGTGCCGCTCTTCAGGCGCAAAATGGCGACCATGGTCTTGGCATCCACAATCGTGCCATTGACCACCATCTCATAGGCATCGTCCACCGACACCATACGCACGTCGGAACGCGGAGTCTCCGGGCCGATTTCCTGACGGGGAGCCGGGGTAAGACCGGTGGCGAAGAAGATTGCGGTGTGCTGGGTGGAATAGCTCGGCGTGTTCATAAAACGGGTGAACTGCGTAAGCTTGGTGGCGTCGAAACCGGCTTCTTCGGCCAGCTTGCGCTTAGCTACATCGGTCGGGCGTTCGGACGGGTTGTTGGCGTGGCCGGCCGGAATCTCCAACGTCCAACGATGGTTGGCGATGCGATACTGCTCGACCAGCGGAATCATGCTATCATCGGTGACGGCCAGCACAGCCACAGTGTCGCCATTGTTCTCCTGAACAAAGTAGCGTTCAAACGAACCGATTTGATTCGACTCATAGGAGACGTGATCGACATTGAAATAATGCGTCTCCACAATCTGTCTACGGGAAATCTCCTTGACCGGAGAGGGGCGCCAAGGATCGAACTGACGGTAAGTTTCGTTGCCCATAAGCCCTCCTAACAAAAGCGATACATCGAAACTACAGCCCATTGTAAGCGGTGAAACCACGCAGGAGAACGGGCAACACACAGGTACGCCGTCCGCGATATCGACGTGTTTCGCCTGTTTTGCCGGGGGAATGGAGAATTGGCGCGTGTCTTGTGTCGCAAGAGTCGAATTGGTATGCTACTCTCTTCAGAGTGCTTTGGCACGCCCTCGTATCCCAATTGGTAGAGGAAGCAGCCTCAAAATCTGCGCAGTGTGGGTTCGAGTCCCACCGAGGGCACTTTAGCTAGGAGTTCGCTGAAATTATTACGAACCCCATTGTTGGGTAATTCAAGAAAGAGGTTGGCATGGCTGCAAGGAAGAAGTCCGAAGAACCGAGTATCAACGTCGATGAGGTGCTGACCGACGAAGGACTCAAGGCCGTAGCCGATGAAAGCGAACCTGCTGAGCGCAAGGCCGTGGCCGAGGATGGTCCGCGTACCGTCGTCGTGGCCGAGGATGAAGCCGTGAACCGCATGGATCTGGTCGCCATGCTGGAAGACAGCGGTTATGAGGTCGTTGGTCAGGCCGCCAACGGCGAGGAAGCCGTGGAACTGACCCGCAAGTATCGCCCTGATGTGGTGTGCATGGATGTCAAGATGCCGCGTATGGACGGCATCGCCGCTGCCGGCATTATCCGCGATGAGAACATCGCCCCTGTCGTCATACTCACCGCATTCTCCCAGACCGATCTGGTGAAGAAGGCCACCGGTGCCGGTACCATGGCATACGTCACCAAGCCGTACGAGGAATCCAAGCTGCTGCCGACCCTCGAGGTGGCCATGGGCCGTTTCGCCGAGATCAACGATCTGCTGGACAACGTGGAGCGCAGCGAACGCAAGCTCAAGGAAACCACCGACCAGCTCAAGGAAACCGAAGAGAAGCTCAAGAAGGCCGAAGACACGCTTGAGGAGCGCAAGCTCGTCGACCGCGCCAAGGGTCTGCTGATGGACAAGGCCGACTTCTCCGAGCAGGATGCCTTCCGTTGGATTCAGAAGACCTCCATGGACCAGCGCATCCCCAAGAAGCGCCTGGCTCAGGCCATCATCGCCAAGTACGGCGATCCGAAGCCTTCTGATTCGGGCGAACGCTGATTATCGGCATCGCCGTACTGAGTCGTAAAGCAACACAAACACACTATGGGAGAGGCCAGCGTGACCGTACCCACCGATGAAACATTGCTGGTGGTGGACGGCCACTCGCTGGCCTTCCGTGCATTTTTCGCCCTGCCGGTCGACAACTTCAGTACCTCCAGCGGCCAGGCCACCAACGCCGTCTGGGGTTTTGCCACCATGCTCGCGCAGGTGATCGATGCGGAGAAACCCGACCACCTGGGCGTCGCCTTCGATGTGAAGGGAGGCACATTCCGCAATGAGATGCTTCCGCAATACAAAGGCACCCGTGAGGCGGCTCCCGAAGAGCTGCTCACCCAGCTGCCATTGATTCAACGCATGCTCACGGCCCTCGGCGTCACCTACATCGAGAAGCCGGGATTCGAAGGCGACGACGTGATCGCCACCCTCGCCACCATGGGAGACAAGGCCGGCTACCACACACTGGTATTGTCCGGAGACCGAGACGCCTTCCAGCTGGTGGATGACAACGTCACCGTGTTGTACCCGGGTCATCACTTCAAAGACCTGAAGCATATGACGCCGCAGTCCATCATCGACAAATACAAAGTCACTCCCGCACAATATCCGGATCTGGCGGCACTCCGCGGCGAAACCGCCGACAATATTCCCGGTGTACCCGGTGTAGGCGATGGCTTTGCGGCCAAGTGGATCAACCAATTCGGTTCCCTCGACGGCATTTGCGAGCACGCCGATGAAATCGGCGGCAAAAAAGGCGAATCACTGCGGGCCAATATCGATCAGGTCAAACTCAATCGCAAAGTCAACGCACTGGTGCGAGACGTCGATCTAGGCGTCGATATCGAGGATCTGACATTCGGCACCGTGGACGTGGCACAAATCGACGCCCTGTTCAAGGAACTTGAATTCGGACCGCGCACCAAGAGTCGCGTGCTGAAAACCTTCAATATCGGAGCCAAGGCATCCAACACATCCGGAGCTGGCGAGTCTACGAATAATGAGCAGGACGAGCAGGATAGCAGCCTCGACTTGAACCTGCCGGAACCCACGAGCATCACTGCTCCGGAGCAGTTCGACGAATGGGTCAAGGCCCATCGCGTCGAAGTCAAGGTTCCCGGCGAAATCGCCGATTTCACAGTTTCCGACTATGGCGATGGCTCGCAGCGGTATGCCGTCTGCGGCGACGCGGTCGGCCACGCTTGGACCGTGGCCGCATGGGGCGACGAAAGGCCGGGACGTGCCACGGCACAAGCCATTGCCGTGGCCACGGCAACATCAGCGGCCATAGTGGCCCTTCCAATCACCGATACCTTGCGAGCACAGCTTGCGCGGTTCCTGGAAAGCGAACACTCCCGCACCATCGTGCATGGGTATAAAGAGTTGCTGCATCTTCTGGGCGCGGTAGATCTTGACCTGGACCTGCCGATGTTCGACACCAAGCTTGCCGGGTATCTGGCCCAACCGGATTTCCACGCCGATAGCCTCAAGCAGGCGGCCGAGCACTTCCTCGACATCCACTTCACCGAAACCGAACAGCCTTCGCAAGGCACATTGGACTTCGACGACAATCAGGTCGAAGAAGATCCGAACGAACATCGTCTGCGTGATCTGGCCATTATCCGCAGCCTTGCCGTCATGCTCGGGCCGATTATCGACGAGCGCGAACAATGCTGGCTGATGCGCGCGATTGAACTTCCTGTTTCCCGCGTATTGCACGGCATGGAGCACACAGGAGCCAAAGTCGATAGCGTTCGACTCGTTTCCATGCGTGACCAGTTTGCCGCCGAGGCTCGCCAGGCACAGGAAATGGCTTGGGAGTATGCCGGCGCCGAAATCAACCTGCAAAGCCCCAAGCAGCTGCAGAAGGTGCTGTTCGAAGATATGGGTTTGAAGCCCACCAGACGCACCAAGTCCGGCTCATACACCACGAATGCGGCCGCATTGCAGGATCTGTATGTCAAATCAGTGGACAATGAGCGGGCCAATGGTTTCCTCGGGGCGTTGCTGCGCCACCGAGAGATCAACAAGCTCAAGCAGATCGTCCAAACGCTGATCGATGCCACCAACACATCAGATGAGCGCATCCGCACCACTTTCGAGCAAACCGTTGCCGCCACCGGCCGATTGAGCTCCGTGGACCCGAACCTGCAGAATATTCCCAACCGGAACGCCGCCGGCCGTGAGATTCGCGGCGTGTTCGTGCCAGGGGAGGGGTACGAAGCCCTGATGAGTTGCGATTACTCACAGGTCGAGCTGCGCATCATGGCCGATCTGTCCGGTGATGAGGCGCTGATCGAAGCGTTCCGCTCCGGAGCTGACTTCCACAAATACGTGGCCTCGATGGTCTACAAGCTGCCGGTCGACCAGATCACCGGCGACCAGCGCAGCCACGTAAAAGCCATGAGCTACGGATTGGCCTATGGTCTGAGCACGTATGGTCTCGCCCAGCAGCTCAAGATCGCGCCACGCGAAGCGGAAGCGTTGAAGAACCGGTATTTCGATACCTTCGGCAAGGTGCACGATTACCTTGAATCGCTGGTGGCCAATGCCCGAGAGAAGGGGTATACGGAAACCATTTTCGGACGGCGTCGCTACTTCCCGGCCCTGCATTCGACCAATCGTGTTGCGCGTGAGGCCGCCGAACGTGCGGCACTCAACGCACCGATTCAGGGATCTGCCGCCGACATCATGAAGATTGCGATGATTCGCGCCGAGCAGACCTTGGCCGAGGCTCACGTCAAGAGCCGTATCATTCTGCAGATTCACGATGAACTGGTAGTGGAAATCGCTCCGGGAGAAGGAGACCAGGTCACCGAACTGGTGCGCAACGCCATGGAACACGCCGTCGACCTTGCCGTGCCGCTGGACGTATCGTGCGGCATCGGTTCCGACTGGCAGCTCGCCGCACACTGACAATTTCTAGCTCCCCTCGGGTGGAGGGGCTGAGTCGTTGAGCAAACAGTCCAGTGGATTGTTTGTAGGCGAAGGCGAGCCGATAGTCAAACAATGAAGAGCACGAGCATGGCTTGTCCGCAATTGCAGAATGAGTCCCTTGCCGCAATAGCCCACTACAATGGGACATATGCAGAATCTCAAGCAAGTCATCGACGTTCTCGAGACCCTGTACCCATTGCGCTACGCCGAGGAATGGGATGAACCGGGCCTCATCGTCGGCAATCTGAGCCACGACGTGCACCGCATCGTGTTTGCCGCCGACCCGACCTCCGCCATCATCGACAAGGCCATCGCCACTGGCGCGGACCTGCTCATCACCCACCACCCGTTGTTCTTCCGTTCCGTACACGAGACGAGCGGACTTGGCTTCCGGGGCGACATCGTCCGCAGGCTCTACCAGCACGGCTGCGGGCTGTGGGTAGGGCACACCAATGCCGACGCTGCGTATCGCGGCGTGGGGCAGGCGGCGGCCGACTACTTCGGACTCATCGACCAGAAACCACTCGTGCCGATTGACGATGCAAACGCCTCTCATCCGGTCGGCTTGGGGCGTGTGGGTCGTTTGCCGAAGCCTGTTGCCCTGAAGGATTTCGCTCAGCGCGTATTCGACGAAGTGTCCGATCATGGCATGACCACCGCGCTCGGCATCCAGGTATGTGGCGATTCGGATACTTTTGTTCAGTATGTGGCCATTCTGCCTGGCTCCGGGGACTCCCTGTTCAACGAGGTACGTGCCACCGGTGCGGACGTGTACGTAACCAGCGATTTGCGTCACCACCCGGTGACCGACGCCATCGAACAAGCCTGGTATGAAGCCCGTATGAGGGCCCAAGGCATCATGCTCGGCCATGGAATGGCGGGGGAGAGCCATGTGCGTCCCTGCTTCATCAACACCCCTCATGCCGCCATCGAATCCATGTGGTTCAACTACGCGATCGATGACGTGCCGGCCGCCATCGAACAAGCGACCGGAGCAAGGCCTGAAGTCGAGTGGTTCCACGACACGACCGATCCATGGACGCTGTCCATTACCGCGCATCGAGATTAAGACGCTATAGTAATGTGGCGAAAACGTTTTTTCCGAGGAGATGACATGTTTGGGGGAAGCAAGCAGAAACAACTGGAGCATCGGCTCGACCATAAGCTGAACGCCTCCTCGGACGGCATCGACATGGACGTGCCCGCCAAAGTGATCAGTAGCGAAACCGTTTATACCGGGCGCATCTTCCACGTGGACGACATGCGCATCGCACTGACCGACAAGCAGGGCAAGGAACACGAGATCGGCCGCCAGGTGCTGCGTCACGCCCCCTGTGTGGTCATGCTCGTGCACGACATGTCCACCGACCGTTACCTCATCGAACGCGAATACCGTGCCGGATCGGACATGTTCGCCTACGGGCTTCCCGCCGGTCTCATGGACGAGGGCGAGGGCATCATGGACGCGGCCCTGAGGGAACTGGCCGAGGAAACCGGCGTGGTGCCGGACCGTGACACCATGGGTGTTGATTTCGTGGGCGATTTCTACTCGTCCGAAGGCATGACCGACGAACTGGCCCACATCATGGTGTTGCATTTGGGCCCGTTCAGGCGGGAGCAGCGCCATTTCGACGCGGATGAGCACGTGGAATCCGCGTGGATTCCGTGGAGCGATCTTGCCGCCACGCGCATAACCTCATCCAATTCGATGATCGCCATCCAGCATGAGGCGTTACGCAGACTCATCGCCAGGAACTCCGACAAAGGCAAGCCGTCGCTGTTCTCCTGACGTTCAACTCCCCGACACATCAGTGACACAAGAAAGTAGGATACTGAAAACTATGCAGATCAGACCTGGATCAATGTATCCGCTGGGCGCCAGCTATGACGGCGCCGGTGTGAACTTCGCGCTGTACTCACAGGTTGCGCAGAAAGTCGAGCTATGCCTGTTCGACGAGCACGATGCGGAAACACGCATCGAAATGACCGAACAGAACTCATACGTATGGCATAACTACATCCCCGGCCTCCAGCCCGGCCAGCGCTACGGCTACCGCGTCTACGGTCCTTATGACCCGGTGCACGGCCTCAGATGCGACCCCAACAAACTGCTGCTTGACCCGTATGCCAAGGCCATTGAAGGTAATATCGACGGCGACGAAAGCCTGTTCTCATACTGGTTCAAGAGCCCGGACGACACCTCGGCGATGAACGACCTTGACTCGGCCGCCCACACCATGAAGTCGGCCGTCATCAATCCGTATTTCGACTGGGGCAACGACCAGCACCCCTACATCTCGTACCACGATTCGGTGATCTACGAGGCGCACGTGCGCGGCATGACCAACCTCAACATGGACGTGCCGCCGGACATCCGCGGCACCTACGCCGGCCTGGCCTACCCGAGCGTCATCGAATACCTGAAGAAGCTCGGCGTCACCGCCATCGAACTCATGCCGATTCACCAGTTCGTCAACGACTCCTTCTTGCAGGAGAAGGGCCTGTCGAACTACTGGGGCTACAACACCATCGGCTTCTTCGCGCCGCACAACGCCTACTCCTCCTCCGGAGAGCGCGGCGAGCAGGTCAACGAATTCAAGTCCATGGTCAAGGCATACCATCGCGCCGGCATGGAGGTCATCCTCGACGTGGTGTACAATCACACCGCCGAAGGCAACCATATGGGCCCCACCCTGAGCTTCAAGGGCATCGACAACGCCTCCTACTACCGACTGGTGGAAGGCGACCAGCAGCACTACTTCGACACCACCGGTACCGGCAACTCGCTGCTCATGCGCTCACCGCACGCGCTGCAGTTGATTACCGATTCGCTGCGCTACTGGGTCACCGAAATGCACGTCGACGGCTTCCGCTTCGATCTGGCCGCCACATTGGCCCGCCAGTTCCAGGAGGTCGACAAGCTGTCTGCGTTCTTCGACATCGTGGAGCAGGACCCGATCATCTCGCGCGTGAAGCTGATTGCCGAACCGTGGGATCTGGGCTCCGGCGGCTACCAGGTGGGTGGCTTCCCGCCCAGATGGTCCGAATGGAATGGCCGCTACCGCGACACGGTGCGCGACTTTTGGCGCTCGCAGCCCTCCACGTTGCCCGAATTCGCCTCGCGTTTGATGGGCAGCTCCGACCTGTATCAGGTCAACGGCCGTCGACCGGTGGCGTCCGTGAACTTCATCACCGCGCATGATGGTTTCACAATGAACGACCTGGTCAGCTACAACGAAAAGCACAACGAAGCCAATGGCGAGGGCAATCGCGACGGCGAGAGCAACAATCGCTCTTGGAATTGCGGCGTTGAAGGCCCGACCAATATTCCGGACGTCAACGACTTGCGTCAGCGTCAGATGCGCAACATGTTCGCCACGTTGCTGTTCAGCCAGGGTATCCCGATGATTTGCGGTGGCGACGAAGTGGCCCGCACCCAGCAGGGCAACAACAACGCCTACTGTCAGGACAACGAGATCTCCTGGACCAACTGGCATCTTGACAAGAGACGCAAGGAACTGCTCGCCTTCGTTTCCAAACTCATTCATCTGCGTTTGGATCATCCGGTGTTGCACCGCCGTCGCTTCTTCACAGGCCGTGAGCCCGGCGACGATTCGAACATGATTCCGCAGGTCGAATGGTTCGACCACACCGGTTCGATCATGGATATGGACGACTGGCGGAACACGCATGCGTTCTCCATGATGATTTATCTGAACGGTTCGGATATTCCGGAGGTCGACTGGTACGGCAACCGGATGGTCGACAATGACTTCATTCTGATCTTCAATGCACATTACGAGCCGATTATGTTCACCCTGCCGGATGAGCGATACGGCCACAAATGGCAGCTGGTCGTGGATACGCACAACCCGAATGGGCCGGAACTGAGCTATGAGGCGGGCTTCATGATCACCGCCCAGTCCCGCAGCTTCCTCATGCTCATGAGCGACAAAAAGCCCAAGAAGCCCATGGGCCTATAACCAGACCGAATTTAAGCTCCCTCTGACGAGGGAGCTCCCGGTGTAGCCGGGTGGGGGAGAGACCGCAGCAAAGCCGCGAACCCCTACTCGCGCCCCTTACGCTCCTCCACGAGCCGAGCATCGACATGATTCGGCTGATCAGCACCCGTTTTGAGGTGCCGATGGCGAGGCTTATGGAAATGCCGGACAATGGTTTTTGCCAAAGTTGTGCCATGCCGTTTTACCGCCCGGAAGATCACGGCACCGAACCGGATGGAACGCGAAACGGAGATTATTGCAACTACTGCTATGAAGACGGCGTTTTTCTTCAGGACTATGCCAATAGCGATGAATTGGTCGCCGCATGCGCGCCGATGATGGCGGAATCCTGCCATATCAGCGTCGAACAGGCCGAGCATATCGACGGGTACTTCGACTACACCGTGCCTCCGCTGGAGGGCTTATGGAGCATGGAGAAGGGTGTGCCCGGCGTCGATTACACGCGTAAAACCGACTTCTATTGGACTTCGATGATTCGTCTGCCGGAATTCGTGACCGATGAGGTCTTTGCGTGGGCCAAGGCATCGTTTGCCTCCAAGCATCCCGAAGTCGACATCAATCGTGCATATCTCTTCGACTTCGATGAAGGCGTGGTCGCGCAGGTCATGCACAAAGGCCCGTACGACGACGAGCCCGCAACCGTGACGATTCTGGACGGCTACGCGCGTTCGCAAGGCTACGGGCTCGACTTCTCCGACGCCCGCCGCCATCACGAGATCTACCTATCCGACCCGCGCCGAGCCAAACCGGAAAATCTCAAAACCATCATCCGTCATCCGGTAGTGAAGGTGGGTTGACTTTCGGCGAACTGCTCGAAGCGCTCACCGCGCAGTAGCGCAAACAATCTGCCGGAATCCTCACCGTGGTCAAAGAGCACTACCAAGAACTCGATAAGCAAAATAACTAGAAGCACTGGTTCCTCTCGGAGAGATTCTGCCCGAGCGACCTTATGAATCCGGCACAGGTCATCTTTCCCGGTGCAGGAAGCATCCAGGCTCATGTGCATTGATGACGCCAATGGATTGCAGATAGGCGTAGACGATGGTGGTACCGATGAATCGCATGCCGTACGTCTTGAGATCCGCTGCGATGGCGTCGGACAGAGGGGATGTAGTCATGCCTGTCTCGTAGATGACGTGACGGCCGGTGAACCGCCAGATATAGTCGTCGAAACTGCCGTATGACGCCTGGATATCCCGGAATGCGTTGGCATTGCCGACCGTCGCGACTATTTTGCGACGGTTGCGGATGATGCCCGGATCGTTCATGAGTTCGGCAATTTTGTTCTCGTCATAGCGTCGGATCCGTTCGATGTCGAACCCCTCGAACGCCTGACGGAAACGTTCGCGTTTGTTCAGTACCGTCTCCCATGACAGTCCGGCCTGAAAGGTTTCGAGCACCAGCATTTCAAAGAGATGATGGTCATCGTGCGAAGGAACTGACCACTCAGCATCGTGATAGGCAACGTAGACAGGATTGCTGAGGTTGCACCAGCCGCAACGTGGTCTTATATCGTCCATGTGCTCTCCCTATGGGTCGTTGGAGACGGTCGGTTTTAGATGTTGATTCGATGTGTGATCCAGTATAAACGGTGTGTTCGGATAGCGGTCTGGATGTGCGGATTGTCTGAACCATATTTGCCGGATTGCGGGTATAAAGGGGTTAGTTACTGCGGTTGCGGGTATTTCGGTACTAGTTAGGGGTGATTCTGGGCTGTAACTCGACACCTTTTACCTGCAACCCACTCCCGCCCACGGGATTGCACAATCGGTTGCAGGTATTTTGGTGTCATTTGAGATTGGGAAGCGGAAATCGATGTCGCATGGAATCGAACTGACTAGCAGGTGGGGTCCCAACATCACAAAAGTCCCTTAGACCGCAAGGCCATATAGGTTCTACGGTCATCGGATAAAACCGGATAAATCGTTTAGCGGTCGGATAAAAGAAGAAGCCCAGAATCGTTGAGATTCCAGGCTTTTTTGTTTGTCGGGCTAGCCGGATTTGAACCGGCGACATCCTGCTCCCAAAGCAGGCGCGCTACCAAACTGCGCTATAGCCCGATGCGCCATTAAGGCACAATGAATCATTGTAAACGACGCTGGATACATTGCGTGTCGAGCATGTGAATTCAAAAAGGTTCTGGATTCTCTTGATAGCTTATGAGTGACATCTTTATTCATTGATGCTCTACAACGACTAGGTTTGGATCTGCATCGATATCCGGCGCATCCGCTGGACTAACAAGGACCGTGCAAACGATGTGGCCCCCGACTTCCTGCGAGGAAGTCGGGGGCCACATCGTTTGCACGGTGGACTATCGGATCAATTCTGATCAGATCAGCTCGAGGTCGACATCGAGGCTGATCGGCTTGTCCGCCGGGATATGGTACTGGGGGTGCACCGGCGACATCCAGGAATCATCGCCGCCAACGCCCATCTGTGCGGCAAGGACGCGTAGGAACATGTGCTTCGGCTTCGGCAGCTCGTCCTGGTGCTGAGCCTCCTCAAGCATGAAGCTGGAGTACGGCAACAGGCTTACCGCGAACGGCGCGGCACCATCGGCGCGGCTGACGCGCATGCCGTGGCCGTGATCGTCGGTAATCTCGGCCCAACGCACATCCTCATGGTTGCCCGTCTCCTGCGGCATGAGGTACGGCGCATGATCCGCGAAAGCGTTGGTGCTCCACACGCCGAGCTTGGCGTGTTTGCGGTCCAGGTACGTCTCCTCCGGGCCGGTGCCGAAGAACCTCAGGTTCGTGTACTGCACAGGCAGCGTCCATTCGATGCCGAACGCCGGGATGGTGGGCAGGTCACCCTGCTCTCCGGGGTATTCGACGTGCAGGTTCACGCGGCCATCGGTGTGGGCCGTGTAGGAGACGGTCACCTTGGTGCGCTGCGCGGTGGCGAGCTCATACGTGTACGTGCCCTTGAGCGTGCTGTCGTCGATCTGCTCGAGCACGTTGTCCACGCAGCGGGCGTAGCGGCCGGCGCCCAGCCACTGGACGCGCTCGAAGCCATGACCGGCACCGCGATCGTTGTCGGTCAGCGGACGGAAGGTGGTGATTGCGGGACGGCGCAGCACGAACTCGTTGCCGGCGAAGGTGTAGGAGACCATGCCGCCCTGGGTGCGCGAAAGCAGGACCTCGCGTCCGGCGCCTCGCACGCCGGCGTTCCAACGGCCCACGGTGATGGTCCCATCGGCCGGCTTCGTGTCGGGCGTCGCGATCGCGTCCGCGGGCACCACGGCCTGTCCGAAGGCGAGCTCGTAGCCGCTTTCGGCCCAATCGGTCGCCTTGGCGAGACGCTGCGAAACCTGCAGCACCAGTTCGCGGGCGTCGGCGCGGTACGCCGCCACCGGCCATGCGACATCGAACGTGCGGGCCTCACCGGCCGGCACGTCGAAACGCCGGGTGGACTGCCAGACCGGCTTGCCGTCGGCGAGAACGCTCAGAACGAACACGTAGTCGCCGGTGGCGGTGAACAGGTTGTCGTTCTTGACAGACACCGAGTCCTTCGTCACGTCGATGTGGACGTTCGAGTACAGCTGCTTGACTTCCTGGGCCTTGGGGGAAGGCTTGCGGTCGGCGAACAGCAGGCCGTCGCCGGAGAACTCGTAGTCGGACGGACGGTCGCCGAAGTCTCCGCCGTAGCGCAGGCTCCTGGTGCCGTCGGGCTGGGTGGCGTAGATGGCCTGGTCGATGAAGTCCCAGATGAAGCCGCCCTGATACTTCGGGTAGCGTTCGAGCGCCGTGTATTCGTCCATGTTGCCCACGGAGTTGCCCATGGCGTGCATGTATTCGCAGGAGAGGTACGGCTTCTTCGGGTCGTCCTTCAGGTACTTCTCGATCTCGTCGGCATGCGAGTACATACGGGTCTCGATGTCGGTGACGTCATCGTAGTCACGGTTGTGGGTCACGCCCTCGTAGTGCACCGGACGGTTCGGGTCGATGTCGTGCACGTGCTTGTACATGGCGCGGAACACGTCGCCCACGTAGGATTCGTTGCCCAGTGACCAGATCAGCACGCTCGGGTGGTTGTAGTCGCGACGCATCATGCTGTTGACGCGGTCGACGCAGGCGCCTTCCCATTCGCGCTTGCTGCCCGGCACGATGGTGTCCTCGGTGAGGACGTCTCCGGGCAGGGACCAGCTGCCGTGGGCTTCGAGGTTGGTCTCGTCGATCAGGTAGATGCCGTACTCGTCGCACAGTTCGTACCAGCGTTCCTGGTTCGGGTAGTGCGAGGTGCGGATGGAGTTGATGTTGTGGCGCTTGCAGAAGACCACGTCATCGATCATGTCCTGCTCGGTGATGGCGCGGCCGCGTTCGGCGTCGAACTCGTGGCGGTCGGCACCCTTGAACACGATGCGCTTGCCGTTGATGGTCAGGATGCCGTCCTCGATGCGGAAGCGGCGGAAACCGACCTTCTGGGACGTGCATTCGATGACGTCTCCCGCTTGGTCGATGACGTCGACGTCAAGCTCGTACAGCGTCGGGCTTTCGGCGCTCCAAGGGGCGATGCCCTGCAGCGGTCCGCTGGAGATCGCGGTCTGCGCCTCCGCGTCGCCCGTCGTCTGCCACACCGTGTTGCCGTCGGCGTCCTTCAGGGTCGCGCGGACCGTGGCCGCGTCGGCCGCGTTGAGCACGGTCAGCGCGGCATCGAGGGAAGCGGTGCCGGCCTCGGGATCCCAATCGGCTTCGATCTGCGTGTTCTCGATGTGCACGTGCGGGCGGGCGGCGAGTTCGACGGAGCGGAACAGGCCGTGCAGACGCCAGAAGTCCTGATCCTCAAGCCAGGAGGCGCTGGAGTATTCGTAGCAGGCGACGGCCACGACGTTCTCCCCGTCGTGCAGCAGTTCGGTGATGTCGAACTCATTGGGCGTGAAGCCGTCCTCGCCATAGCCGACGAACGCGCCGTTGACCCACACGTAGATCGCCGTGGCCATGCCGTGGAACACGATCGACACCGATCCGCCGGCCTGCTTGGCGTTTGCTACGGGGGTGGAGACGGTGAACTTCCTGCGGTAGAGCGCGACGTGATTGTTCTCCGGGATGTTCGGTTCCAACGGGTTCTCGTGGCCGTCCCACGGATACTGGACGTTCACGTACTTGTGGTTCATCAGACTGGCCGTCTGCAGGTGGCCCGGAACCTGGATACGCTCGAACGAGGAGTCGTCGAACGACTCGGCCGTCGCGGGTTCCTCTTCGAGGTTGATGTCGGCGGCCTGAACGACCTCGACCCGCCACTCGCCGTCAAGGCTCTGCTTGAGATCGGACCATTGTCCGCTCTGGGGGTCGCGGGCGTACCACTTGTGGCTGGAATGGGCCGGAGTCCGGTTCACCTCGAACACCGTCGGGTCGGTCAGCCAAGCCTGCGATGCGCGATCGACATGTGTGACGTCTGTCATGCTCTCCTGCTTTCTGTCATTACCTCGTTGTGAATGATATTATGGAGGAGGTCGGGGCCTCCTTTACCGAAAAGAATAAACAGTTTTTATATAAAACGCAAATCCTGTTTACCGCTTCCAAATCACTGGCAATGCTTGCCGTCGACGCTACGCCGCGTCCATGCAATGTCTCGGTTCAGCTCATGTTATCCCATCCTTGCGACACGCTGTTTATCTCCTTGTTTACTAATGCTCTTTACTTTCGGTGATAAAACTTGTATGCTTACTTTACAAAGTCAATGGATGATTCCAGCTCTGGGATCTTAAGGAGGAGACTAATGAGCAACGAAAATGCCGCGGTCGGCGACGTCCGCAGGAAGGGCGGGCTCGGCCAGCGCATCGCCTACGCGTGCGGCAACTTGGGACAGGCTGCCTTCTACAACGCAATGAGCACGTACTTCGTCACGTACGTCACCAGCTGCCTGTTCGTCAGCTACAGCAAGGCTCTCGCCGCCCAAATGATCGCCGTCATCACCGGCCTGATCGTCGTTATCCGCATCGCCGAGATCTTCATCGATCCGCTGCTGGGCAACCTCGTGGATAACACCACCACCAAGTGGGGCCGTTTCCGCCCGTGGCAGTTCATCGGCGGACTGGTCTCCTCCGTGTTGATCATGCTCATCTTCTCCGGCATGTTCGGACTGGTCAACGTGAACACCACGCTGTTCATCGTGCTGTTCGTCATCACGTTCATCGTGCTTGACGTGTTCTACTCCCTGCGTGACATCTCCTACTGGGGCATGATCCCGGCGTTGTCCTCCGACTCCCACGAACGTTCCACCTACACCGCCCTTGGCACCTTCACCGGCTCTATCGGCTACAACGGCATCACCGTCATCGTCATCCCGATCGTCAGCTACTTCACCTGGACGTTCACCGGCGCCAAGGGCCAGGGCCAGGCCGGATGGACCTCCTTCGGCTTCATCGTCGCGCTCCTCGGCCTGATTACCGCCTGGACCGTCGCCTTTGGCACCAAGGAAAGCACCAGCGCGCTGCGTGCCAAGGCCCAGAAGAACGGCAACCCGTTCGAGGCGTTCAAGGCGCTGTTCCAGAACGACCAGCTGCTGTGGGTCGCCCTGTCCTACCTGCTGTACGCCATCGCAAACGTCATCACGACCGGTGTGATGTACTACCTCTTCGTGTTCGTGCTTGACGAGCCTGCCGCCTTCTCCATCACCGGCATCATCCCGCTGATCGCCGGATTCATCATGGCGCCGCTGTACCCGATTCTCAACCGCTGGATTCCCCGTCGCTACCTGTTCACCGGCGGCATGGTCTCCATGATTATCGGCTACACGATGCTCGCCCTGTTCTCCAGCAACCTGCCGGTCGTCATCGTCGCCCTGATCTTCTTCTATGTGCCTGCGCAGTTCATCCAGATGACCGCGATTCTGTCGCTGACCGACTCCATCGAGTACGGCCAGCTGAAGAACGGCAAGCGCAACGAGGCGGTCACCTTGTCGGTGCGTCCCATGCTCGACAAGATCGGCGGCGCGATGTCCAACGGTGCGGTCGGTGCCGTTGCCCTCGCGGCTGGCATGACCGGTCATGCCACGGCAGCCGACATGACCGCGTCCAACATCGCCACGTTCAAGACCTTCGCCTTCTACGTCCCGCTTGTTCTCATCATCCTCAGCCTCGTCGTGTTCTGGTTCAAGGTCAAGATCGATGAGAAGATGCATGCGCAGATCGTTGACGAGCTCGAAGCCAAGCTCGCTTCCGGCGAGATCGTCGACGATGAGGCGCAGGCAGTTATTAAGAACTGATCTCCCGTTCCCATCCCTCCCATAAGGCCCGTCCGCCTGAACCGCAAGATGCGGTCCGTGGCGGACGGGCCTGTTCGTTCCTGCGGTCGGCGGTCATGAACATACCCATGTCGGTTCCGGCAGTGGGGCCGGAACCGGCGGCGTGTCGACTATCGGCCAGGAGTGTCTATCAGCTAGTATCAGCTGGTATCCGATATGGGCCGTGGCCCTGCGCCGCCTGCCAAAGGAGATAACCGTGCGTGCATGACGTGACTTCGCATGGCCAAAACTGCTGACCGCGGACGGACGCGGCATCGCTTTCGGTGGCGACTATAGTCCCGACCAATGGCCGGAGGAAATCTGGGATGACGACATCCGCCTGATGGGCCAGGCCGGCGTCAACACCGTGGCCCTTGCCATCTTCAGCTGAGATCGCCTCCAGCCCATCGAAGACCATTGGGATTTCGACTGGCTCGATCGCGTCATCGACAAGCTCGGTGACGTGACCGTCGCCGGACCGCATGTGCAGGTGCTTGCCTCGTATGCCGGCGAAGAAGCGGATGAGTGGGAGCTTGACGGCATGGCCGCGATCACCCGCAACACGTACGGCGAAGGGGAGGCGTATTTCCTCGGCTGCGATCTGGGCGTGAGCGATCTGACGCGATTCGTGGGAGGCTGGCTTGCCGCGCAGCCGCAGGATGGCCGGCAGCCGGAAGCCAACCTGCGGTCGCCCGCCAGCGGCGTGACCTCTGACGTTCTGCACACCGTGCGTCAATCCGACGACTCCATATTCGACTTCTATCTGACACGTGGCAGATCGGATGTCGAACTGCGCGACATCGCAGGGGAGCCGATCGTCCTGTTCCGGGCGGAACGGGGCAGTGACGGCGGCGCGTATACGGTGCATCGCAATGGCGTTTTCGTGACGAAGCGCCCGAACCCGTCGGTGTAGTCAGTTGCGACGAAACAGGAGGGCGGAGCCGCGGACGGTTTTGTGAGACGGTCCGCGGCCTCACCGTTGGAAGCCGCGGACTCGGATCATCAGCAACGGACGCGCCGTTGATTTCCACTTCCGGAGCAACGATGGTGAGCTTTGCCGCGACGAGATGCTGCAGGACGGTGCCGACGTACATGGTGCCCGGATTCTCCCTTCGCCGCTGCGCTGCCTGCCGCAGCAGATGTTCCACGGCCGCATCAACGGAAAGCGAGTTGTCGGACTCCAGCTTGAATGGTTTGCTGGTGAAGAACGCCTGAATTCGTTTGACCCAGTATTGCTCGATCTCGGTGAATTGCTCTGCTGTCGGACGTAATTCATTGATGAGCTCGGCATAGTCATGCATCAGCGCCATGGTGCCGCGGCTGGTTCGTCCCTTAAAGGTTGAACCGATAGAACCGTCATTCATTACTTTTTCAACGATACCGACACGCTCATTCGATTGTGTCCAATACTGCTTTCTTTCTGCATGAACAACGGTACTCGGCAAGGCGGTAACGATAGTCGCAAAGGCTAAGAAGCCCGTACATAATCGTTTTTTTGTAGTGTTTCAGATTTTCAGTAGAATGGCGACAGCCAAATCCCGCTGGCTTGCTAGTAAAGCGTTGTCCTCGGGGGGAGTTTTGTTTGTTGTTGAAAGATAACGCGGCATCGAATAGATAGGGGAGGCCCGGCATGGGACGTCATCAGCGTGCAGAAACCTCCGGACTCATCTCCTTCTTGATTTGCGCCGTCGTTGGCGCGGTATCGATGAACCTGTACATGGAATACGCGCCGGCCATCTGGCAGCTGACGCAACGCCGATTCATGGTATGTTCGGGCATCGTGGCGGCATGCGGCGTCATTTCCTTCATTATTGGCTATGCGCGCAAATCACGTTCATTGAACCTCAAACATGGTTGGTTTGCACCGATTCGTCGCATTTTCGAAATCGTCGCCCTTTCGGTGGTGTATGCCTCGACCATTTTCCTGTCGTCTTTTGCACTCATCGGTGCGGCCAACGACATGATGGGCAATGCCATCTTCTCCGGCTATATCTCCAGCGTCTGCGCCGCCTTCGCCGGCGTGGTGGGGTACATGACCTTTGTACAGGCGGAGATGATGAACGCCAAAACTATTGCCAGTCTGTTGCCGTTCTTCGTCATCTCCGGTGTGGTCACCGCCGGCATGACCACCGACGACCCATACTGGTATCACAACAACTTTTCGCAGCTCGGCGACAGAACCACGTTTGCGGCCCGTATGTTCAACTCCACGCTGATTCTTGCCGGCACATGCATCATCATCGTCAGCTACTTCGCCATCTCCGAACTGGTGACCACCGAACGGCTACAGCGCCTCTGGCACGACCGCACCAACAGAGATCCGAATCGCGGCTACGAAATCCCACATTTCATGCTGCGCATCTCCATTCTGTCCTTCCTGCTGATGGTGGCCGGCCTGACATTCATCGGCATCGGCGTGTTTCGGTACACGCCACACAATCTCTTGCACAATATATGCGCCAAAGGCCTGCCGTTCGTCATGCTGCTGCTGTTCGTGCTCCTGCCGTGGCTTGCGCCACGCCTGTCCAAAGCAGTGATGGTGGCCTCCGACCTGACCGCGCTCGTATGCGCTGCATTCTGGGTCAATATGATGATGGGTCACAACACCCTCACCAATGTGGAGGCGTTGGCTGGTCTGGCGTTCCTCGGCTGGTTCATCGTGTTCTCGCGCCAGATCGCCGCCATCGAGGCCGACCGCGTGGCCGCCCAGCTGCTGCACGCGCAGGCCATCGAAGGCGGGCTGGAGGAAGCATCCACCGAGCCCACACAGCAGATTGAATCCCGCATCGCCGCCGACCGTTGATAGATATCTCGTTCATTAGGTCGATTTGTCGTTCATTTGGTAGGTTCGGTGTCCTACGCCATGTTGGAATCGCGCCATTTCAAAGGTGGGTGCGGAGGCTGACCTACCTAATGAACGACAAATCGACCAAATGAATGACAGCGGACGCTCTGAAGCCTCCAAATACTGATAGATTTGGCCTTATGACTGAACAACTCACGAATCTCTGGCCTGCCCTGCTCTCCACACAGCCGTTGAACGCTACGGTAACGGTGCCGGGCAGCAAGTCCCTATCCAACCGCTACCTGATTCTCGCCGCCCTCGGCAGCAAGCCCGTTACTCTGATTGGCCTGCTGCGTTCGCGCGACACGGACCTTATGATGGGTGCCCTCGAAGCCCTCGGTGTCCGCTGCGACGTGGATCCCGCAACCGACACCACCGTAACGGTTACTCCTCCCGTATCCGGCCGATTCCATGGCAACGTCAGTGTGTTCTGCGGACTGGCCGGCACGGTGATGCGCTTCGTGCCCGGCCTTGCCCTGTTTGCAGATGGCCCAGTGAATTTTGATGGCGACGAACAGGCTTATGCACGCCCGATGAAGCCGGTGCTTGACGGTTTGGAACAGCTGGGTGCAACGGTTGATTACCACGGCGAGGTTGGCCGTCTGCCGTTCACTATTACGCCGCCTGCAACCTTGCCGGCTGCCCAGGCGCAGGTCGGCATCGATTCGTCCGGTTCTTCCCAGTTCATCTCCGGCCTGTTGCTGATTAGTTCCAAACTGCCTGGCGGTCTGCACCTCGCGCACACGGGGGAGAAGACCCCGAGCCTGCCGCACATTCGCATGACTGTGGCTGATGTGACCGGTGCCGGCGGTGCGGTTGAGGCCGACGAATCCGCCCGCACATGGACGGTTGAACCGCGCGCAATGCAACTGCCGAGCAAGGTGCCCGTTGAGCCTGACCTGTCGAACGCGGCGCCATTCCTCGGCGCGGCATTGATCGCCGGCGGCACGGTCCGGGTGCCTCATTGGCCTGAGACCACCACCCAGCCGGGTGGTTTGTTGCCGGGCTATCTGGAACAGATGGGTGCCAAAGTATCGTTCCCGACAATCGATGGCGTGCGCTATTGCGAGGTGACCGATGACGGCACCGTGCGCGGGCTGGGTGCGTTCGATTTGACGGCGGCCGGGGAGATTGCGCCCTCGTTGGCGGCGATTCTGGTGTTTGCTGATAAGTCGACAGACATGGTTGGTATTGGTCACTTGCGCGGCCACGAAACGAATCGTCTGGAGGCATTGGTCAACGGGATTCGTCGTGTTGGGGGAGCGGCTGAGGAATTGCCTGATGGATTGCGTATCGAACCGGTGCCGGCGGAGACGTTGCACGGTGCCGTGATGGAAACCTATGCTGATCACCGTATGGCCACGTTCGCCGCGATGCTGGGGCTGCGTATTCCCGATATCGAGGTCATCAACGTGGCCACCACGCGCAAGACCTTGCCTGATTTCGTCGGTATGTGGAGCGGCATGCTGAGGCAGTAAGGGATCCTGTGTTCTGGTGGAACTCCCCTCAGTCCGCTACGCGGACAGCTCCCCTCTCTGAGGGGAGCTGTCCGCCGGAGGCGACTGAGGGGAGTATGACGCAGGGGTAGTGGTCTCATGACCATATACGAACGGGGGGGCTGATTCCAATCGGAATCAGCCCCCCCATAGTGTTGCAACTAGAGATTGGTGAGATGCCTAACGGCGGTTACTTACTTGGCGAAGGTGTTGCCGTAGGTGTCGGTGCCGGCTTCGGCGATTGCGGCGGACTTGCGGGCGATGGCCAGCTCTTCGTTCGTCGGAATCACGGCGATGATCACGGAGGAGTCCGGAGTGGAGATGATGCGCGGTTCCTTGGAGCGGGTGGCGTTCTTCTCCTCGTCCAGCTTGACGCCGAACGGAGCGAGCTTGTCGCACACCATCTTGCGGACCACGTCGTCGTTCTCGCCCACGCCAGCGGTGAAGGTGATCACGTCGCAGCCACCCATCTGGTAGGTGTAGTTGCCGATGTAGCTGACGATGCGGTGCACGTAGACATCCAGAGCCAGCTTGGCGTCCTCATTACCCTCGGACACCAGACGGTGAACCTCACGCAAATCGCCATAGCCGGTCATGCCCATCATGCCGGAACGCTTGTTGAACAGGGCGTCAAGCTCGTCCACGTTCATGTGGGCGTTGCGGATCAGGTGGAAGACCACAGCCGGGTCGATGTCACCGGTACGGCCACCCATCATCAGGCCCTCAAGCGGGGTCAGACCCATGGAGGTCTCAACCGGCTTGCCGGAGACCTCAGCGGAAGCGGAAGCGCCGTTGCCGATGTGCAAAACGATCTGCTTCAGGTCTTCAGCCGGCTTGCCGATGACGTCCGGCACCACGGAGGAGATGTACTCGTGGGAGGTGCCGTGGGCGCCGTAGCGACGGATGTGGTACTGATCGGCGATTTCCTTGTTCAGCGCGTAGGTGCTGGCGGCCTTCGGCAGCTGGAAGAAGAAGGAGGAATCGAAGACGAAGATCTGCGGAACGTCCGGCAGCAGGGAGCGCATGACTTCGGCGCCCTTGGCCTCCGGGCCGTTGTGCAGCGGGGCGAGCACAGCCAGATCCTTGACCTGGTTGATGGTCTTGTTGGTCACGAGGGCCGGCTTCGGGAAGATGGAGCCACCCTGCACCACACGGTGGCCGACGGCGACAATGCCAGCCTCAGACAGGTTCGGGCCGTACTCCTCGAAGAAGCCGAGCACGCGCTTCAGACCCTGCTCGTGGTCGTGAATCGGCTCTTCAAGCTCGTGCTTTTCGCCGTTGTACTCGTGCTTGTAGTGGCCGTCGACCGGCTCACCGATCTTCTCGACGAGGCCGGAAGCGAGGCCTTCGCCGGATTCGAGATCAACCAGCTGGTACTTGATCGAGCTGGAGCCGGAATTGATGACAAGGACGGTTTTCGCCATTGTGGGCATCCTCCATTGTGATTGAATGTTCCCGTGAGACACGGGTTACCGTTGATCAGATTACTCGTTGCTTGCTACAAAATAAGCATTACGGTGGCTCCCGCTGGCGGGAGCTGGCGGCGAAGCCGACTGAGGGTGGTTCTGCTTCGCGCCTGACCACCCTCAGTCACGCTGCGCGTGACAGCTCCCGCCAGCGGGAGCCAAGCCGGGCTCACTGCGCTTCGATGGCGGTGAGGGCGATGGTGTTGATGATGTCCTGCACCAGAGCACCACGGGACAGGTCGTTTACCGGCCTGTTGAGGCCCTGCAGCACCGGGCCGATGGCCAAGGCGCCGGAGGAGCGCTGCACGGCCTTGTAGCCGATGTTGCCGGCGCACAGGTCCGGGAAGACGAACACGTTGACGTGTCCGGCCACATCGTTGCCCTTGGCCTTGGTGGCGGCCACGGTGGGGGACCAGGCGGCGTCGAACTGGATGGAACCGACCACCGGCAGATCCGGAGCCTTCTCCTTGAGCAGCTTGGTGGCTTCCTCGACCATGTCCACGTCCGGTCCCTTGCCGGAGCCGAGGGTGGAGTAGGAGAGCATACCGACCTTCGGGTCGATGCCGAAGGCACGTGCGGTCTCGGCGGACTGCAGCGCGATTTCGGAAAGCTGCTCGGCGTCCGGGTTGAGGTTGATGGCGCAGTCGGAGAACACGGCCACATGGTCCTTGAAGCACATGAGGAATGCGCCGGAGACCAGCTTCTGGCCGGGCTTGGTCTTGATGACCTGCAGGGCCGGGCGCACGGTGTTGGCGGTGGAGTTCACGGAGCCGGAGACCAGGCCGTCGGCGTAGCCGAGCACCACGAGCATGGTGCCGAAGTAGCTGGCGTCGGCCAGCTGCTTGCGGGCCTGCTCCTCGGTCATGCCCTTCTTGGCACGCAACTCGCACAGCTTGGCGACCATGGGCTTCAACACGTTCTCGTCGTCCATAGCCTGGAAGCGGGCGCGCTCCAAGTAGTTCAGGCCCAGTTCCTTGCCGCGAGCCAGAATGGCGTCCTTGTTGCCCACGATGATGAGGTTCACGATCTCGCGCTCAAGCAGGTAGTCGGCCGCCTTGATGATGCGGTCCTCCTCGCCTTCGGGCAGCACGATGGTCTTCTTGTTGCTCTTGGCCTTGCCGAGCAGGCCGAACTGGAAGGCGTACGGGGTGATGGGCGCGGTGACGTCCACATCGAGCGCGGCGAGCACTTCATCGGTGGGAGCGTTCTTACGGAAGGTCTCCAGCGCCAGATCCTTGGTGGATTCATCGGTGAACGGCACCTGCGGCAGAGTCCAGACCGGCAGGCCGTACTTGGCGAGGGTCTCCTTAACGGAGAAAGCGTGACGCGGCTCGCATCCGGTCACGAAGATGCCGAGCACCTTGTTGCCAGCGGCCTCCATGCCCTCGATGGACAGCTTGACGGTCTCGTCGAGCTCGTGCGGCCAACGGTCGATGATGCACACGGCTAGGAACACGCCGGCCTTCAGATCAGCGGCGACATTCGCGTCGAATTCATAGCTGGTCGGATCGTTGACGTGGAACTTGTCGGTGCCCACGATCAGGGCGGCGTCCGCGCGGGAAACGTCCATGGCATCGTTGAACGCGCCGACGATATCGCCACGGGCGGTGTCCTTATCCTCGCGCACCTTGTGCACATCGAGACCGGTGGACAGGGCCACGCCGAGTCCGGCATTGGAGGCGGCGAGCAGGATCGGGGTGAATTCGTCATGGTTGGACACAGCAGGGCGGAACACCATGGTCTTGTACTTGGAAGTCAATGCGTTGAGCATGCCGTAAGCGACGACGTTGCGGCCATTGGCGCCTTCAGGGCTGGCGATATATACACGGGTGACGGTCACGATGTTTTTGTCTCCTTTGATGATCAACACGGTAGGGACCACACCTCATTGTAGTGGCGATTACTGTTATCGCTCACGCCGGTGTCGCGCCAATCGGAAGAGCGTCCCCCTAGCGACGCTTTCCGGGGAATGTTGCGCAAAAGTCGGCCGATAGGCCAGAAAACGAGAAAGGCCGGTGCATGAAGCACCGGCCTTGATTGTGGAGCTAGGGGGATTCGAACCCCCGACCCTCTCCATGCCATGGAGATGCGCTACCAGCTGCGCTATAGCCCCGTTTTCAATTGTTGTCCCGTTGTTTGGACCTCGTATACATTACGACGAGATGTCGATTCTGGCAAAAGCCGGCGTGTCGCCAAATGACAAAAGTGGGATTTGGCGACACTTTTTGGCTTGTTTCCGCCATTATTCAGGCATTGGGTTATTCAATTACTGCTTGAACGGTTTTTCGAATACACTGAACCTGTTGGCTCAGCAGGGGAACCGTGACACGATCAGCGTTCGCGTTCCCACTCGTCGGTGTCGGCGATGGCCGGACCGTGATTGTAGTCCAGCAGACGCCAGCGCACAGTGCCATCGGGATTGTCCATCGGCACCAAGCGCACCCAGTGCGCATTACGCAATGAAACCACCGTAGAAAAGGTCGGATCGATTGCGGAAATGCCCAACAGGGTCTGCAATGTCTGCGCAATCCATGCGCCGTGCGAGAACACGAACAGGTCCGTGTCGTCTCCGGCACGCGTGGACCAGTCCTCAAGAGCCTCCACGCCGCGCTTGCCCACAGCTTCCTTGGGCTCGGCACCATACTTCAGCTCGCCGCCCCGAGACTCCATCCAGGAACGGAAGTCCTCGGGGTAGCGTTCGGCCAGTTCGGCCACGGCATGGCCATCCCAATCACCGAAGCTGCGTTCACGGACGCGACGATCATCGACGGGCTCGATTCCACCCAATACGTCGGCGAAAGCTTGCGCGGTGGCGTGCGCACGCTTCAAATCGGAGCAGACAATGAACCGGTGGTTGATTTCCGGCCGCCGATCGACGTACAGGCTTTTCAAGGCCGCGGCGGTCTGCTTGACCTGCCATTCACCCACGGCGTCCAGCGGAATGTCGACCTGGCCTTGGAGCTTGTGAGCGGCGTTGTAGGAGGTGCGTCCATGACGGATAAGGAAAATGGAACGAACATGATTGGTCATAGTGACGATCCTTTCGGTTCCAGCGAGGAAACGGGAAAAAGGGGAGGGCTGCCTGGTGCCGTCAATGACGTTCGGCAACAGGCAGCCCGACACGCGAATATCAGCGAATATCAGCGTTATGTGATTCGCACGTTACGCGGTGGTGACGGCAGCAGCGTCCGCATGCTCCGCCGTTTCCGGGTGTGCGAGTTCAAGATCGATGGCCGGGCAGTCGCGCCAGAGTCGTTCGAGCCCGTAGAATTCGCGCGATTCCTCGTGCATGACATGAATCACGAAATCACCGTAGTCAAGCAGCACCCACTGGCCCTCGGTCAGGCCCTCGCGAGAGCGCGGCTGACGGCCGGAGCACTTAAGGAACAGGTCCTTTTCGATTTCCTCGGCCATGGCCAGTACCTGACGCTCGTTGGAGGCGCCGGCGATCATCATGATGTCGGTGATGCCGAGCAGGTCGGCTACGTCGAAGGCCACGATGTCGGTGGCTTTGATACGGTCCGCGGCCTCAGCGGCCACGCGGACGGCGTTGATGGAATCCTGAAGTGCGGGCATGGTTCAGCGCTCCCAGGCGGGCTTCCAGCCCTCGACGTTGTGTTGCGTATTCTCGGAGTAGACCATCGTGTCGCTCGGCACGGCGTGGCGCACCACGGAACCGGCGCCGGTGGTCACGTTGTCGCCCACTTCAACCGGGGCCACGAACAGGTTGCCGGCACCCACGTGGCAGCCGGAGCCGATGGTGGTGCGGTTCTTGTGCACGCCGTCATAGTTGGCGGTAATGGTGCCGCCGCCGATGTTGGTGTGGTCGCCGAGCTGGGCGTCGCCCACGTAGCTCAGGTGCGGCACCTTGGTGCCGTTGCCGATGTGCGCCTTCTTCATTTCGACGAACGCGCCGGCCTTGGCATCCTCGCCGAACTCGTTGCCCGGGCGCAGGTAGGTCCACGGGCCGATGTTCGTGCGTGCGCCGATGTGCGATTCCTGCACGCGGGAACGCTCGACCACGGCACCTTCGTCCACGGTTGTGTCAATGAGGGTGGTGTACGGGCCGACGATGGCGTCCTCGCCGACCACCGTGTGGCCTTGCAGGAAGGAGCCGGGCAGGATGGTGGCGTCGCGGCCGATCTGGACATCGTCCTCGATCCAAGTGGTTTCCGGGTCAAGAATGGTCACGCCGTCGCGCATCCAGCGCTCGCAGACGCGGCGGTTGTAGGTCTTGGACAGCGCGGCCAGCTGCACGCGGTCGTTCACGCCTTCGACGGTGAGCGGATCCGGAGCGGCGAACGCGCCGACCTTGCCAGCGGCCTTGGCGGTTTCCAGCGCGTCGGTCAGATAGAACTCACCCTGCGCGTTGTTCGACTTCAGTCCGGCGATTGCCTCGGTAAGCACGGAAGCCTCAAACACGTAGACTGAGGTGTTCACTTCCTGCACGGCGAGTTCGCTGCGATTGGCGTCCTTCTGCTCGACGATGCGCAGCACGTTGCCTTCGCGATCGCGGATGATGCGGCCGTAGCCGGTCGGGTCATCGAGGATGGTGGTGAGCACAGTGGCGCCGTTGCCGGAGACGGTGTGGAATTCGACCAGACGGTGCAGCGTCTCGCTGTCGAGCAGCGGCATGTCGGAGGCGGCGATCAGCACCGGGCCATCGACCGTGCCAGCCTCGGTGAGCTGCGCCATTGCGCACTGCACGGCGCGGCCGGTACCGGGAATGTCGTCCTGGTTCACAATGGTGACCTGCTCGTCATAGGAGCGGGCGGCTTCGGCGACGCGCTCGGCCTGGAAGTGCACGACCACGGCCAGCGTGTCGGGATTCAGGGCGGCCACCGAATCCATGACCCTGTTCAGGAAGGTCTTGCCTGCAAAAGCATGCAGCACCTTCGGCTTGTTGGAACGCATGCGGGTACCCTCGCCGGCGGCGAGGACGATGGCTGCGGATAATGCCATAACTGACGTATTCCCTTCGATCGGAATGTCTATTGAGGGTGGAAACACCTCAAAACAATAGACGGCCGCCCGGATGTCGAGCGGCCGTCAGCCGTTCCCCCACCTGGACTCGAACCAAGACAAAGGGTTCCAAAGACCCGTGTGCTGCCATTACACCATGGGGGAGTCGTGGGCTTTCGGCCCACAAGCGTTCATTTATACCATACTGTCGGTATTTACCGAAAGGCTACGCCATGTCGCGTCTCGCATCGTGTGCTTTCCACGAACAAACACGCACGTGATCAGGCGAACAGGAAGCCTTGACCGTGGTGCTCGGGGTAGGTGTCGAACAGTTCGGCGACCGAGCCGTCCTCGAATACGGCGCGGATGGCGCTGGCCAGCAGCGGGGCGATCGACAGGACGGTCAAGCCATCCCAGCGCTTTTCCTCGGGAATCGGCACGGTGTCGGTCAGCACGACCTCACGCGCGCCGCAGTTCTTGAGTCGCTCGATGGCCGGGCCGGAGAGCACGCCATGCGTGGCGACCACGGTCACCGACTTGGCTCCCGCGTCCTGCAGCACGTGGCATGCGCCCGCGATGGTACCGGCGGTGTCGATCAGGTCATCGACAAGCACGCAGTCCTTGCCGGCGACGTCGCCGACCACACGGTTGGCGACCACCTGGTTCGGGCGGGTGATGTCGCGCGTCTTGTGCACGAAAGCGAGCGGACCGCCGCCGAGACGCTGCGCCCACTGCTCGGCCACGCGAATGCGGCCGGCGTCGGGGGAGACGACGGCGACGTTGTCGAGATGGCCCTGGAAACGATCACGGACGTAGTCGACCAGCACTGGCATGGCCACCAGATGATCGACCGGGCCGTCGAAGAAGCCTTGGGACTGCGCGGCATGCAGATCAACCGACATGATGCGGTCGGCACCGGCGGTCTTCAGCAGGTCGAACACCAGACGGCAGGAGATGGGCTCGCGGCCGCGGTGCTTCTTGTCCTGACGGGAGTAGCCGACCAACGGGCAGACCGCAGTAATGGAACGGGCCGAGGCGCGCTTCAATGCGTCGATCATGATGAGCTGCTCCATGATCGCCTTGTTGATGGGCTTGTAGTGGCTTTGCAGCACGAACACATCGGCGCCACGCACCGATTCAGTGTAGCGCACGTACATCTCGCCGTTGGCGAAATCGTATGCGGTGGTTTCAAGGACGTCGATGCCGAGCTGCTCGGCGACATCCTCAGCCAACTTCGGATGAATCCTTCCCGTAACGAGAATAAGATTCTTATCGGGCTTCCCTTCAAGGATTGCGCTCACCATGTCTCCCAACGTGTGGTCTCGTTGATGCAGTCTTCAGCATAGCCGTTCTTCACGACTGGTTGGACAACTCAGCGTTGCCTGCCGTTCACCTGCCGCTTGCGATCCATTGTTCGGTGGCCTGTTTGACCGCCTTTGCATAGATATCGCTATCCATGCTCGGGTGGATGCCGTCGGAGCCGAGCACCTGCGCGTTCGCGTTGGCTGTGGCATCCCAATCCACCAGCACCACATTGTCCGGATGTGCGGCCGCATAGTCGGCAAGCACCTGGTTGGTAGGTGGAATCCACGTACGGTCTCCATGGGCATTGACCAGTACCAGCACGCGGTCGGGGCCGATCATATTACGAATCTGGTCCAACTGATCGGGGGTGATTGCCGAATTGGTGCCAAGGCCGATCAGCACCCATTGCCGCAGACTGCCGGCGGACAGATCGTTGCCGATGAGTTCGGGGGCGACCATGATGGAGCGGGAAACGCTCGCGTCGGTCTGAATGCCGGGGAAGACTTCCGAAAGGCCCTGTGATGAGGCCAGCATCACCGAATCGCCTATGGCGGTAATCTGATCGCCGGTGGGCATCTCATGCTTGGGCTTGGGCGGTGCCGGCATGGCATGGCGCAGCAGCACGTGTTCGGTTTTCTGCATACGTTCCAGTTGTGCGGCCTGTTGCTCCAGCTGGATCTGCATGGCGGTTTTCGCAGGTGCATGAGCAATGCCCTGCGCGCAGCCGACCAACGACAGCACCAGGATAACGTCAACGGCAATAACCCGGGCCGCATGATTCTTCTTGTTCGTGCGAAGGGGCACCACGACGGATATCACCGAGTGCGTTGCCGCCGGTTTCTCCACCATCAGCCAGGAAATCATCACCGCAATGGCGGTGAGCAACGCGGTCATGATGAGAGGCCAAGGCCCTACTGCCTTGAAGATCTTCGGGGCAAGGGCGCTGGAAAGAATCCACAACGGCCAGTGCCACAGGTAGATGCCGTACGAATACTTGCCGAGGGAGGCCAATGGCTTGAACACCATGAGGCTTTGCATCCAGGAATCGTCGGAGATGGTACCGGCAATCAGCAGCACGGACAACAAGCTGGACAATATGATGCCACCGCGGAAGGCGAATGCATCCTGTTTGCCGATAACCGCCATGGTGACCAAGGCAATCAGGCTGAGGAACGCCAATACCGGTGCCGCCGCATTCCAGATGCGATGCTCCACGGGAATCCGAGGTAACAGAGCCCGATGTGCGGCGGCCGAAGCGCTCGAGCTAATGGTGCGGGGCATCGGCACAGCCCTCTGACGAGCGTGGCCCAACTGAGGAGCGGTGACCCACCAGGCGAGAGCCACACCCAGCATCAGGCCCATGCTGTGGGTATCGGTGCCGAAGTAGACGCGGGTGGGGTCGCCCTTGGGCACATACATCACCCACATGGCGATACTGCTGAACGCCGCGAGTCCCAGTGGGATGAGTGAGGGCAGTTTCGTCTGGCGGAGCTTCCACATCAGCCAGACGATGAACGGCACGATGACGTAGAACTGCATGAGCACGCCAATGAACCACAGATGGCGAAACACCTGCGGGTTCATTTGATCGAAATAGCTTTGGCCTCCGGCAATGGCGTACCAGTTGTAGCAGCCCAGCAGCACGGTGATGACTTGGTCGCGGATGGAAACTAGAACGTCGTGATCGAACAGCCAGCCGACGGAGACGATGACCGGAATCAGCAGAAACAGCGCCGGATAGAGACGTACTGCACGCTTGGGAATATATCGCACGAGATTCAGCGATCCGGTTTTCGCCAGAGAACGGATCAAACTGACGGCAATCAGGAATCCAGAGACGGTGAAGAACACGTCGACTCCGTAGAATCCGCCTGGCAGCCGTTGCTGCATGCAGTGGTACAGCACAATGGCTATCAGCGCCAGTCCTTTAATACCGTTTAAACCCACGAACCGCTTCACGGATAATCCTTCTCTCGCCGTAGTGCTGATGGCATTCCCCGTTCTCTCTAACAAACAGAAAACAAGCCCAGCATGGCCGAGGGGAGAGACAATGCGACAGCAGCGAATCGTCAGGCCGCATGCTGCATGATTACCGGCTTGACGATTCGCGGCATACCGCGCTTATCGGTGGCGCTTACCGGTGATACAGACTCACCCGTTCGTACTTCGGTTCGCAGCACACGTTGATGCCGAGTTTGCGATACAGCGCCTCGTCCGTGGATGAGATGATAACGGAGAAGAAGGCGTCGGCGCCGTGCAGCAGTTCGAGGCCGTCGATGACGCGCTTGGCCACCGGGTCCGTCGCGCTGGTGATGGACAGCGCGATGAGCGTCTCGTCGGAGTGCAGACGGCGGTTCGTGCTGTTGAGGTGCTCCGTCTTGAGACGGCAGATCGGTTCGATGGCCGCGTCGTGGATGACGGGCAGCTCCAGGTCGACGCCCGCCTTCTTCATGATGGAACGGAGTCGTTCGATCTGCTCCTCGCCGTTGCCGGTGCGCTTGAGGTTCACGCAGGCGGTGAAGTAGCGGCGCACGATCTCCAGACGCGCGGCATCGCGGCAGGCATCGTCGTCCACAATGGCGTATCCGGCCATGTTGACGCCCATATCGGTGGGGCTCTGATAGGGGCTTTCGCCCATGATGCGCTCCATCATGGCTTTGAGCACGGGGAATGCTTCGACGTCGCGGTTGTAGTTGACGGTGGTCTCGCCGTGCGCCTCCAGATGGAACGGGTCGATGATGTTCGTGTCGTCGAGGTCGGCGGTGGCGGCCTCGTACGCGATGTTCACGGGATGGTTCAGCGGAAGATTCCAGATGGGGAACGTCTCGTATTTGGCGTAGCCGGCGTTGATGCCGCGCTTGTGCTCGTGGTAGAGCTGAGACAGGCACGTGGCGAGTTTGCCGGAGCCGGGGCCGGGCGCGGTGACTACGACGAGCGGTCGGGTGGTCTCGATGTAGTCGTTCTTGCCGTATCCGTCGTCTGAAACGATGTGTTCGATGTCGTGCGGGTATCCGGCGATCGGGTAGTGCAGGCGGCAGGTGACGCCGAGTTGCTCGAGGCGGTGGCGGTAGGCGTCGGCGGCGGGCTGCCCGGCGTACTGGGTGAGAACCACGGTTCCCACGTGGAAGCCTCGCGAGCGGAAGACGTCGATGAGGCGCAGCACGTCCTCGTCGTAGGGGATACCGAGGTCGCCGCGGGTCTTGCCCTGCTGGATGTGGTTGGCATTGATCGCGATGACGATCTCCACGTCCGCGGCCATGCTCTCGAGCATGCGGAACTTGGTGTCCGGCTCGAAGCCGGGCAGCACGCGCGAGGCGTGGTAGTCGTCGAAGAGCTTGCCTCCGAATTCCAGATACAGCTTGCCTCCGAACTGGTCGATGCGCCTCCTGATGTTGGCGGCCTGCAGTTCGATGTATTTGTCGTTGTCGAATCCCTGTCGCATGTGGTCCGGCATACCTTTCCGAAACGGCGTCGTAAACGGGAAGATTATACGCGAATGCCCGGGGCTACACGCGTGGCTCCAAGCATTGCTTCAACTGTAGAATCCGTTTTTCAATCTCTCGAATGACCTCGACGAAGACTTGATCTTCGCTTCCGGTCGGATCTTCTAATCCCCAGTTATCGTCAAATGCTCTACCAATGAAAGGACAGCCCACATTGCACCCCATGGAGATTGCAATATCAGGGGCAGGAATATCCGAGATCAGTTTGGAATACTGGGTTTTCTCCATGTCAATCCCGTACAGTTCTTTCATAATGCGGACAGCATCCTGATTGATTTGCGGTTTTGTTTCCTTTCCTGCGGAATAGCTTTCAAACACATCGGAAGCCAAGTGCTTTCCCAGGGCCTCGGCAATCTGACTGCGGCAGGAATTATGGACACAGATAAATGCCACCTTTTTCTTACTCATATTTGAACCAGTCTTTCGTCTTATTTGCGTTTTTTTACAAGGAACAGCATCACGGGAACTTCTGTCAGCACACCCACAGTCGTTGCCAGTGCCGCAGGGGAAGTCGTTCCAAACAAGGCGATTGCAACAGCAACAGCCAGTTCAAAGAAGTTGGAAGCCCCAATCATTCCGGCGGGAGCAGCAATCTTGTAGGGCAACTTCAAAACCCGGCAAGCGATATACGCAATCGCAAAAAACAGGAAGGTCTGTAAAATCAGCGGTACCGCAATCAAAACAATGTGCAGAGGTTTTTCCAGAATGGTATTGCCTTGGAACGAGAAAATCATCACCAGCATCAGCAATAAGCCAATGGTAGTTGCACTGTCAAACATACGGATGAAAGTCTCCTCAAAGTACACTGCCCCTTCCGCTTGATGACAGCTGAACGGGTCAGCATACCGCCAGCCAGAGGAATCACCACAAACAGTACCACAGAGAGAATCAGGGTATCCCACGGAACGGGAACATTGGAAACGCCCAGCAAAAACTTTACAATCGGGACGAAAGCTACCAGAATTATCAAGTCATTGGTGGCCACCTGAACGACAGTGTAAGCTGGATCGCCCTTGGTCAGACTGCTCCACACAAACACCATAGCGGTACAGGGAGCAGCACCCAACAGAACCGCACCTGCCAGATATTCCGTTGCCAGTTCCGGCGTAATAAAGCCTTTGAAAATGACAAAGAAGAACAGGCTTGCGATGCCGTACATGGTGAATGGCTTAATCAGCCAGTTTGTAACCCATGTGACAAAAACGGGGGTGCGGTAGTTTTTTGGCAGGCGACGATTGCCGTTTCGAGGTGGTGCTGTTTCCTCCTCGGATCACAGTCCAAGAAAACGGCACCACCTCGCCTACCCAAAAAGCGCTCTTCATTTACTCCCACAACGGTTCAACAACGAACCACCACCCACGAAAACAGCAATAGCGCCTAAAACAGCAAAGAAGAAGCCTCCGTCCCAACGCGGGAACGGAGGCTCGATTACCGTATTTGCTCACCGATGCCGCTGGTGGCTTTGTCATGAGTCGCATACGAAACAAAATTCAGCGGTACACCACGGCACTCAAAAGAGCAGGTCAAAGCCCTATCGGCTTACTCCCATTCGATGGTCGCCGGCGGCTTGGAGGTGCAGTCGAGGACGACTCGGTTGATCTGGCGGCATTCGTTGGTGATGCGCGTGGAGATCGTGGCGAGCACGTCGTAGGGCAGACGCGACCAGTCGGCGGTCATGGCGTCCTCCGAGCTGACCGGGCGCAGGACGATCGGCGAGCCGTAGGTGCGCTCGTCGCCCTGCACGCCGACGGAGTGGACGTCGGCGAGCAGCACGACGGGGCACTGCCAGATGTCGCGGTCGAGGCCGGCGCGGGTGAGCTCCTCGCGGGCGATGGCGTCGGCCTCGCGCAGCACGGCGAGGCGTTCGCGCGTGATCTCGCCGACGATGCGGATGCCGAGGCCCGGGCCCGGGAACGGCTGGCGCCAGACGATCTCGTCGGGCAGGCCGAGCTCGGTGCCGATGGCGCGCACCTCGTCCTTGAAGAGGGTGCGCAGCGGCTCGACGAGTTCGAACTTGAGATCCTCGGGCAAGCCGCCGACGTTGTGGTGGCTCTTGATGTTGGCCGCGCCGTCGCCGCCGCCGGATTCGACGACGTCCGGGTAGAGCGTGCCCTGCACGAGGAACTTGACCTCCTTGCCGCGGGCGCCGGCCTCTTCGAGGACCTGGCGCTGGGCCTTCTCGAAGGTGCGGATGAACTTCTCGCCGATGATCTTGCGCTTGCGCTCCGGCTCGGAGACGCCTGCGAGGGCGTCGAGGAAGTCGTCGGCGGCGTCGACGGTGATGAGGCGGATGCCGGTCGCGGCGACGAAGTCGTGCTTGACCTGCTCGACTTCGCCCTTGCGCAGCAGGCCGTGGTCCACGAACACGCAGGTGAGCTGGTCACCGATGGCCTTGTGCACGAGGGCGGCGGCCACGGCGGAGTCAACGCCGCCGGACAGGCCGCAGATCACCTCGGCGTCGCCGACCTGTTCGCGGATCTTCTTGACTTGATCCTCGATAATCGAGGAGGCGTCCCAGTCGTTGGGCAGCGCGGCGCAACGGTGCAGGAAGTTTTCGATAAGCTTCTGGCCAAGCGGGGAGTGCTTGACTTCCGGGTGCCACTGCACACCATAGAGCTTGCGGGATTCGTCCGCCATGGCGGCCACGGGCGCGCCTTCGGTGTGGGCCAGCACTTCGAAGCCGGCCGGAGCCTGTTCGACCGCCACACCGTGGCTCATCCACGTGGTCTGCTCGGCGGGGGAGTCGGCGAGGATGCCGTCGGCGTCGCCGATGGCGGCTGAGGTCTTGCCGTATTCGCCGAGAGCGGCCTTATCCACCTTGCCGCCGAGCTCATAGGCCATGACCTGGAAGCCGTAGCAGATACCAAGCACCGGAACACCGGATTCGAATACCTTAGTGTCTATGGTCGGCGCGCCGGGCTCGAACACGGAGGCCGGGCCGCCGGACAGAATAATCGCCTTCGGATCCTTGGCCAGGATCTCGTCAACCGGCATGGAATGAGGGACCAGCTCGGAGTACACGCCTGCTTCGCGCACGCGGCGGGCGATGAGCTGGGCGTACTGGGCGCCGAAGTCGACGACAAGCACAGGACCGTTTGCCATTGATATTCCCCTAACGTTCATTGGAATTTTACGTGGGCTGAACACCCCTGATTATCACCGGTCAAGGCGACAAGGCCGACACGCGGAGACTATGTGCGTAAATCGAACAAACTACATGCCTGTAGTCGGACAACACGCCGATTTCGAACATGGGAAATCGAACGTGCGCTGTTCTAGCCAAATGCTGAATTTCCGCATGCTTCCGCCGTTTTGAAAAAGTTAGCTGAAAAAACTAATGTTGACAAACGGTCAGTTGAACCGCACAAATACTGAAATATCCGCAACAATTTCGAACACACCCGCAAGAAATCGTTCAAAAGTCGCGTTGTCCTCGTACCATGACGATTGATTGGGAACGGAAAACCTTGGCACCGCAAGGGTCAGGGACCGTGACCGAACAGAAATAATCAATCGCACGATCACGTGCAGGAGTACAGGAGTACACATGACGAGTCCTGTTATTGGCACCCCTTGGAAGAAGCTCAACGCTCCGGTTTCCGAGGAAGCCCTCGAAGGCGTTGACAAGTACTGGCGCGTTGCCAACTACCTTTCCATCGGCCAGATTTATATGCGTTCCAACCCGCTGATGAAGGAGCCCTTCACCCGCGAAGATGTGAAGCACCGTCTGGTGGGCCACTGGGGCACTACCCCTGGCCTGAACTTCCTCATCGGCCACATCAACCGTTTCATTGCTGACCACGGCCAGAACACCGTGATCATCATGGGCCCGGGCCACGGTGGCCCGGCCGGTACCTCCCAGTCCTACCTGGACGGCACCTACACCGAGACCTTCCCGAAGATCACCAAGGACGAAGCTGGTCTGCAGAAGTTCTTCCGTCAGTTCTCTTACCCGGGCGGTATTCCGTCCCACTTCGCTCCGGAGACCCCGGGCTCCATCCACGAGGGTGGTGAGCTGGGTTACGCTCTGTCCCACGCTTACGGCGCCATCATGGACAACCCGAGCCTGTTCGTCCCGGCCATCGTCGGCGACGGCGAGGCTGAGACCGGCCCGCTGGCTACCGGTTGGCAGTCCAACAAGCTCGTGAACCCGCGCACCGACGGTATCGTGCTGCCGATCCTGCACCTCAACGGCTACAAGATCGCCAACCCGACCATCCTGTCCCGCATCTCCGACGAAGAGCTCCACGAGTTCTTCCACGGCATGGGTTACGAGCCCTACGAGTTCGTCGCTGGCTTCGATGATGAGGACCACATGTCCATCCACCGTCGCTTCGCCGAGCTGTGGGAGACCATCTGGGACGAGATCTGCGACATCAAGGCCACCGCTCAGACCGACAACATGCACCGTCCGTTCTACCCGATGCTGATCTTCCGCACCCCGAAGGGCTGGACCTGCCCGAAGTACATCGACGGCAAGAAGACCGAGGGCTCCTGGCGTTCCCACCAGGTGCCGCTGGCTTCCGCCCGCGACACCGAGGCCCACTTCGAGGTCCTCAAGAACTGGCTCGAGTCCTACAAGCCGGAAGAGCTGTTCGACGCCAACGGCGCTGTCAAGGACGACGTCCTTGCCTTCATGCCGAAGGGCGAGCTGCGTATCGGTGCCAACCCGAACGCCAACGGTGGTGTGATCCGCAACGACCTGAAGCTGCCGAACCTCGAAGACTACGAGGTCAAGGAAGTGGCTGAGTACGGTCACGGCTGGGGCCAGCTCGAGGCCACCCGTACCCTGGGTGTCTACACTCGCGACATCATCAAGAACAACCCGCGCGACTTCCGCATCTTCGGACCGGATGAGACCGCTTCCAACCGTCTGCAGGCTTCCTACGAAGTCACCAACAAGCAGTGGGATGCCGGCTACATCTCCGACGAGGTCGACGAGCACATGCACGTCTCCGGCCAGGTCGTTGAGCAGCTGTCCGAGCACCAGATGGAAGGCTTCCTCGAGGCCTACCTGCTGACCGGTCGTCACGGCATCTGGAGCTCCTACGAGTCCTTCGTCCACGTGATCGACTCCATGCTGAACCAGCACGCCAAGTGGCTTGAGGCTACCGTCCGCGAGATTCCGTGGCGCAAGCCGATCGCCTCCATGAACCTGCTGGTCTCCTCCCACGTTTGGCGTCAGGACCACAACGGCTTCTCCCACCAGGACCCGGGTGTCACCTCCGTCCTGCTGAACAAGTGCTTCCACAACGACCACGTCATCGGCATCTACTTCGCCACCGATGCGAACATGCTGCTGGCCATCGCCGAGAAGTGCTACAAGTCCACCAACAAGATCAACGCCATCATCGCTGGTAAGCAGCCTGCTGCCACCTGGCTGACCCTGGACGAGGCTCGTGCCGAGCTCGAGAAGGGTGCCGCCGCCTGGGATTGGGCTTCCACCGCCAAGAACAACGATGAGGCCGAGGTCGTGCTTGCCGCCGCCGGCGATGTCCCGACTCAGGAGATCATGGCTGCTTCCGACAGGCTGAAGGAACTGGGCGTCAAGTTCAAGGTTGTGAACGTTGCCGACCTGCTCTCCCTGCAGTCCGCCAAGGAGAACGACGAGGCTCTGACCGACGAGGAGTTCGCCGACATCTTCACCGCCGACAAGCCGGTGCTGTTCGCGTACCACTCCTACGCTCACGACGTGCGTGGCCTGATCTACGACCGTCCGAACCACGACAACTTCAACGTCCACGGCTACGAGGAGGAGGGCTCCACCACCACCCCGTACGACATGGTTCGTGTCAACCGCATCGACCGCTACGAGCTGACCGCTGAGGCTCTGCGCATGATCGACGCCGACAAGTACGCCGACAAGATCGACGAGCTCGAGAAGTTCCGTGATGAGGCCTTCCAGTTCGCCGTCGACAACGGCTACGACCACCCGGACTACACCGACTGGGTGTACTCCGGCGTGAACACCGACAAGAAGGGTGCCGTCACCGCTACCGCCGCTACCGCTGGCGACAACGAGTGATAACACCTCCACGGTGTTGTTAGTTCGCTAACACCAAAGGGCTCGGGATTCGTCCCGAGCCCTTTGCTTATTCATAAGCCCTGTCACGGCGGGGCAGAACAAAGCGAACTGTTGTGATGTTTTAATCGCGTAGCACCCCGAAATGCAGCAGGGCATTGCGCACACCGTCGTGGTCCACATCGTCAGTGATGTAGTCGGCGGCGGCCTTGGGCTCGGCGGCCGCATTGCCCATCGCGATCCCGATGCCGGCGTAGGCGAGCATATCCGTGTCATTGCCGCCATCGCCGAAGGCCATGGTCTGCTCGCGCGTGATGCCGTAATGCGCCATGAACCGCTGGATGCCGCGCGGCTTGCCACCATCGGCCGGAATCAGATCCGTGAAATCCGGATGCCAACGCACCCCGCGCACATTGCTGCACAGTCCCACCAGTTCGGCCTCCAACTCGGGCCTGACAAAGGGACTGATCTGGAAAGTCTCATGATCTAGCGCGCGGGTGCGTGGGTCCTCAAAATACCGGGTCGGTGCGGTTTTGCCCAGTTTGCTCCACGTGGCGCGAAGCAGATCATTGGACTGGTTGAAGTACACGTAATCCTTCTCGCCGAAATTGCACACTACATCGGGGTGACGGTCCAGCCAGTCGAGAATCACCTCAATATCAGCAGTATCCAAGGCCTGCGAGGCAAAGAAGCCGGTGTCATCAAAGCAATACTGCCCATTGAACGCCACCACGCCATCGAACGTCACCGGCATGGTATCCAGCACCACGTGCATCTGTGAAGGCGCTCGGCCCGTGCAAATCAGCACCTTGACGCCTGCGGCCTGCAGCCGGTGAATCGCCTCGATTGTGGAATCCGGCACCGTATGGGTCGTGAAATTGGTGAGCGTGCCATCGATATCGAAGAATACGGCTCGGATATCGGCATTGGCGGTATCGGTAGTCATAGCTCCCATTGTCAAAGCCCCTCTCGACGTGCTTTCCGGCGTGTTCGGCACGCCTATAGCGGGTTATCAAACGCACGAATCCCGGACATTGCATGCGCGCCATAAAAGACACCTATATGGCAATCGGCCATTTCCGCCACTTTCGCGGTTCAAGTGCGTTATGGTGTTACCCGACATCGATTTTGGAGAGAGGAAATCCAATGACCGCAGCAACCCAGCCGGCAACTCCGGCCGCTCCTAACAATAACGAGCCGGTGCGTGTGAACCACACCGCCCGCAACGTCATCATCACCATCGTGGTCGTGGCGATTATAGCCGTGGCCACGTTCTTCGGCTACCGCGCGTTTGCCGGTGCCAACGAGTCGTCCGCCAAGGGCAGCAAGGGCAACCCGGTCAAGATCGGCGTGGTCGGCGCTACCAACCCCGAATGGGTCAAGTTCAAGCAGGACGCCGAGAAGGCCGGCATCTACGTCGACATCGTCGACTTCCAGGACTACACCTCCGAAAACCCGGCCCTTGACTCCGGCGAGCTGGACCTCAACGAATTCCAGCACCTGCTCTACTTGGCCAACTACAACGTGAGCAACAAGAAGGACCTGCAGCCCATCGGCGGCACCGCCATCTACCCGCTCGGCGTGTACTCCACCAAGGTCAAGGACATCAAGGACCTGAAGCAGGGCGACACCGTCACCATTCCGAACGACGAAACCAACCAGGCTCGCGCTATCGGCGTGCTCAAGGCCGCCGGTCTCGTGACGCTCAAGGGCGACTGGACCGCCTTCTCCACCCCGGCCGACATCAACGAAGCCAAGAGCAAGGTCAAGGTCACCCCGCTCAAGGCCGAACAGGTGGCCACCACCCTGAAGGACCCGACCATCGCCGCTGGTGTGATCAACAACGACTACGTGGCCGACGCCGGTCTCGACCCGAAGGACGCCATCTACCAGGATGACGCCGAATCCGAAGAAGCTCGCCCCTACATCAACGTGTGGGTGGCCCGCAAGGCGGACGTGAACAACGAGACCTACAAGAAGCTCGTTTCCATCTACCAGCAGAAAGATGTGCTCGACGCCCTGCAGGAGAACTCCGGCGGTACCGCGGTGTTCGCCGACAAGTTCAGCGCCAGCGAGCTGCAAGGCTTCCTGTCCGACATTGAGAAGGACGCCAAAGCCCAGCAGTGAGCCGTGCTGATACGAGTGCACGACTAACCTATCCATAGCCATTACCACCAAGCGAACGAGTACCCGAGCCAACAATCGGGATTCGCTCCGCTTCCGTGACCGGACACCAACAACCAGCATCAGGGAGCACTATGAGCGACCCCATCATCACCTTCGACCATGTCGTGAAGGAATTCAAAACACGCGGACGCGGCGCGAACATCGCACGAGCCGTGGATGACGTCAGCCTGACCATCGATCGCGGCGACATCTTCGGCATCATCGGCTATTCCGGTGCAGGCAAATCCACACTGGTCCGGCTTATCAACGCGCTCGAACGACCCACCTCCGGCACTGTGACCGTGCTTGGCACTGATATCACCTCTCTGAGTGAGACCAAGCTGCGGCCCATCCGCCAGAAAATCGGCATGATTTTCCAGCAGTTCAACCTGTTCTCCACCAAAACCGTGGCCCAGAACATCGCCTACCCGCTGCAACTCGATCACTGGCGCAAGGACTATCAGGATCGTCGTGTCAACGAACTCCTTGAATTCGTGGGCCTCAGTGAGCACGCAAACAAATACCCTTCGCAGCTGTCCGGCGGCCAGAAGCAGCGCGTCGGCATCGCCCGCGCACTGGCCACTAATCCGGAGATTCTGCTCGCCGACGAAGCCACCAGCGCGCTCGATCCGGAAACCACCACCGAAGTGCTGGCCTTGCTCAAGCGTGTGAACGAGGAATTCGGCATCACCATTGTGCTTATCACCCATCAGATGAACGTGGTCCAGCAGATTGCCGGCCGCGTGGCCGTAATGAGCGCCGGACGCGTGGTCGAATCCGGCGACGTATACGACGTGTTCGCTGCACCCCAGCAGCCGGTGACCAAGCGATTCATCGCCACCGCATTGTCTGGCCTGCCCGAGGAAGACCGGGTCGAGCGATTGCATCACGAATGGTCGGGCCGCATTGTCACCGTGCTTATCCGCCAAAAGGACGTTTCCGGCACCCAAGGCCATGAACTCAAGGCATCCGGACAGAATATCTCCGGACTCATCGCCAAATACGGCGTTGAATCCAGCCTGCTCTACGGCGGTATCGACACGGTCAAAGGTACCGCCATCGGTGCCATCACCTACGAATTCAACGGGCCCGGCTGGCATGTGGACGAATTCCTGCGCGAGCTCGCCGTCAATAGCGACGTCATCGACTTCGGCACCGCCGCAAAGCCTGTGGCCTACGCCGACGCGGTCGCTGGACACGCCGCCTACGCCGAAGACCGATCCTATGACCCGCTGGCGGCCGATACTGCCTCTGTATCCACCGCGCCCGCTGTATCCGCCGCCGCACATGAAGGAGACAACGCATGATCATCCTCGCCAACCCGCGTAGCGACTGGAACGTGCTGCGCCCGCTACTGTTCGAATCCATTGGCCAGACCCTGACCATGGTGCTCGTCACCCTCGTCATCGGCGGATTCCTCGGCCTGATCCTCGGCGTGGTGCTCTATGGCACCCGCCCCGGCAACCTGTTCGAGAACGCGGTCGTCTACCGCATCCTTGACATCATCGTCAACATCGTGCGCCCGATTCCGTTCATCATTTTCCTGGCAGCCATGCAGCCGCTCACCATCGTCGTGGTCGGCACGTCCATCGGCACCGTGGCCGCCATCTTCCCGATGGTGGTCATGTGCACCTTCGCCACTTCTCGTCTGGTCGAGCAGAATCTCGTGCCGGTCGACCCGGGAGTAATCGAGGCCGCGCGTTCGATGGGTGCCGGCAAGCTCACCATCATCCGCACCGTGCTCATCCCCGAAGCCCTGGCACCGCTGATCCTGGCCTACGCCTTCCTGTTCATCGGCGTGCTCGACATGTCTGCCATGGCCGGCTACATCGGCGGTGGCGGTCTCGGTAACTTCGCCATCGCCTACGGCTACCAGAAGTTCGACCAGACCGTCACCTGGACGGCCGTGATCATCATGATCGTACTGGTCCAGGTGGTGCAGGGCATCGCCAACGCCATCGCCAAACGACTGCTCAAACGCCAGCAATAACAAGGCATACTGACCCCATAGATAGCGGCCCTCGCCAATATGGAGCGAGGGCCGCAATATATTCTTCGCGCTACTAGAATCGGGAACCATGAGTGAACATATCGACATCGACCACGAACTCATCACTATCCGCCACTACCTGCACGCCCATCCGGAGCGTAGTTTCCGTGAATTCGGCACCAGCATCTATCTGACCGACCAGCTCAAGGCGCACGGCATCGAGATCTTGCACAACCCGCTGGAGACTGGTGTTGTGGGGCTCATTCAGGGCGAGGCCGGTCCCGGGCCGCGTATCGGGCTGCGCGCTGACATCGACGGCCTGCCCATTGTGGAAGACTCCGGACTGGAGTTCAGCTCCGTCAATGAAGGCGTGATGCACGGCTGCGGCCACGACCTGCACATGACCGGTCTGCTCGGTGCCGCCTTCTGGCTCGCCGAGCACCGTGACAAGTTCGCCGGCTCAATCAAGATTCTGTTCCAGCCGAGTGAGGAGACCGGCCAAGGCGCTCGCGCCATGATCGACGCCGGACTCGTGGATGACATCGAAGCCATTATCGGCACGCACAACAACCCCAACTATGCGCCCGGCCAGCTGGCCATCGGCGTTGAGCCGATGATGGCCGGCTGCGTGAAATTCCGCGTGACCCTCCACGCCCAAGGCACCCACGCCGGCTACCCGTACAAGGGCACCGGGCCCATCGAAGCACTCGCCAGTATTATTCTGAGCCTGCAGACCATCGTGAGCCGCAACGTCACGCCCTTCCACCCGCTGGTGCTGTCCGTTACCGAAGTGCACGGCGGCCATGTGTGGAACGTGGTGCCCGCCGAAGCCGGATTCCAAGGGACTGTGCGCTATTTCCACAAGTCGGATGGCAATCTGGTCGGCCGCCGATTCAAGGAAGTGGTGGAACACACCGCCGAGGCATACGGCATCAGCGCCGACGTGGTCTGGGATGACTTTCAAGACCCGCTGGTCTCCGATCCAGGTCTTGCCAAGGCCGTGGCGGCGGATGTCAACGACTACGCGCAGCTCGAACCGATACGTCAGTCGATGGCGGGGGAGGACTTCTGCGAATTCGCCAAGGTGACGTTGCCGGTGTTCGCGTTCGTCGGGTCAAACGGCCAGGAAGGTTGCGCCGACTGGCATAGCCCGCATTTCGTGGGTCTCGACGAATCCATTCCCACCTTCGTCAACTTCTACGTCAACACCGCTCTGCGCGTGCTCAACGAGCTGAGGTAAATCCTTTTCTGGCTCCCCTCTGGAGGCTGAGGCGTTAGGCAGACAGCCCAGTGGGCTGTCTGTAGCCGAAGGTGAGGCGACAGCCGAACCAGATATGCGCGGGCCTCGCCCGTCCATAAGTGCAGGACGAGCTATCAGCGAAGCTGACTGAAGGGAGTGGCATTCGTTCATTAGGTCGATTCGTCGTTCATTAGGTCGGTGAGCGGCGATACCGGTTGTTGGAATCGCGTCATTGCAACAACCGATATCGCATTGCAATGACCTAATGAATGCAAAAACGACCTAATGAATGGCGCCGAGCCGGAAGAACGGGCAATCCGACGCCATACGCGGCTACACTAAGGAGCTATGACACAGCTTCGCTTCGCACTCGCCCAAATCGACACCTGCGTCGGCGCGCTCGACGCCAACGCCGCCAAGGTGCTCGACTACTCCCGTAAAGCCGCCGCAGGAAACGCCCAGGTGGTCGTCTTCTCGGAAATGACCCTCACCGGATACCCCATCGAGGATCTGGCCCTGCGCCGCACCTTCCGCCAAGCCGCATGGGACAAGGCCAACGAACTCGCCACCCAGCTCAACGACGACGGCCTCGGCGATCTGTTCGTGGTGGTCGGCACCGTGGGCACCGACCGCAAGACATCCAAGCCGCGCAACCGACTGGTGGTCTTGCACCAGGGCGTGGTCTGGGCTGGCTACGACAAGCACTTCCTGCCCAACTACGGCGTGTTCGATGAATTCCGCATCTTCTCCGCTGGCGACCGCTCCGTGACCCTCGACGTGGACGGCGCCACCATTGGCGTGGCCATCTGCGAGGACATCTGGCAGGACGGCGGCCCGGTGGCCGACCTGGCCACCAAGAACATCGACCTGCTGCTCACCATCAACGGCTCGCCGTATGAGGAAGGCAAGACCAACACCCGTTTCGAGCTCGCCCAGCGTCGTGCCGCCGAGGTTAACGCCCCGGTCATCTACCTGAATCAGGTCGGCGGTCAAGACGACCTCGTCTTCGACGGCGGCAGCTTCGTGGTCGACGCCGACGGCACGCTTATCGAACGCAGCCCGATGTTCATGGAAAACCTGACGTTCTGGGACTTCGATTCCGCCGCCGAACATCAGGCCAGGGCTGAGATCGTTCCGGAACTCGACCCGGACGAAGAGGTATACACCGCCTGCGTGCTCGGCCTCAAGGACTACATGGCCAAGAACCACTTCACCGGCGTGACGCTGGGCCTTTCAGGAGGCATCGACTCCGCACTGGTAGCCGCCATGGCGGCCGACGCATGCGGCGGCGAGAACGTCTGGGGCATCTCCATGCCTTCCATGTACTCCTCCGATGGTTCCAAAGACGACGCCGCCGATTTGGCCTCCAACATCGGTGCCCATTACGAGGTCCAGCCCATTGAGCCATTGTTCAACGCCTACCAACAGCAACTTGACCTTGATGGCGTCTCCGCCGAGAACCTGCAGGCCCGCATCCGCGGTGTGATCGTGATGGCCAGTTCCAATTCTCGCGGCCTGCTCGCCGTGGCCACCGGCAACAAGTCAGAGCTCGCCTGCGGCTACTCGACCATCTACGGCGATGCGGTAGGCGGCTACGCGCCCATCAAGGACCTGCTCAAGACCCGTGTCTGGGAGATCAGCCGTTGGCGTAACAAGGCCGCGGCCGCAGGCGTCGGCATCGGCGGGCTCAAGATAGTGGGCAATGAGGACGGCAACGCCGGCATCCCGTTGGAGGACGGCGTGATGATTCCGGTCTCCTCCATCGAGAAGGCACCCTCGGCCGAGTTGCGCCCCGGGCAGAAGGACTCCGACTCCCTGCCCGAATACGCGCTGCTCGACAAGGTGCTCGCCGCATACATCGAGCACGCGCACGGCCGTGCCGACCTGTTAGCCGACGGCTTCGACCAGGTCACCGTAGACACCGTGATGCGATTGGTGGACCGCGCCGAATGGAAGCGCCGCCAATACCCGCTGGGACCGAAGGTCACGGCCCTCGCGTTCGGCCGCGACCGCCGCCTGCCCGTCACCAACGCGTTCAGGGAATAAACATATATTGCTCCCGCCAGCGGGAGCAAGTAATACCGTTGAGGAGGTACCAATGACAGACGATAACAAGAAGCAGTGGTATTTCAACACCGTCAAGAAGCAGGCCGAGTTGGGCATGGTCTCACCGATCGAACAGCGCATGGGGCCGTATAAGACCAAGGAGGACGCCGAACACGCTTGGGATATCGTCGTGGATCGCAACGCCAAATGGGAGGAAGAGAACCGGCGCTGGAAGAACTACGGGGTGAGGTCGGCGCAACAGGAAGACGACTGACCTATGACCTCCCGTTGCGCCCCGCACCGCCCGTCAGGACGGACGAGTGCGGGGCGATTGTCCGATTGTTGGGAAACCGCTCATGCTCACAGCGAGACATGAGCGGTTTTTTCTTGTCCAATGGGCCATAATAAGGCCCGCAAACGCTAGAAACCATTGGAATGATAGCGCTCACAGAAGAATGTGAGATAGCTCACTCCCAATTTCAGTTTTTCTCAAGACTGTGCAAACTACACTAGTGAAGCAAGAGTTCCGTGAAGATGCGAAACCTACAACCCCATTTAAGGAGTGACATGACCGCAGTGGAAAATGCAGCTGTCTCCCAGGAGGAGCTCGACGCCAAGGCGTGGGCCGGCTTCACCGAGGGCAACTGGCAGAAGGATATTGACGTCCGCGACTTCATCCAGAAGAACTACACCCCGTACGAGGGCGACGAGACATTCCTGGCTCCTGCCACCGAGAAGACCAAGCACCTGTGGAAGTACCTCGACGACAACTACCTGGCCGTGGAGCGCAAGCAGCGCGTCTACGACGTGGACACCCACACCCCGGCTGGCATCGATGCCTTCCCGGCCGGCTACATCGACTCCCCGGAAGTCGACAACGTGGTCGTCGGCTTGCAGACCGACGTGCCCTGCAAGCGCGCCATGATGCCGAACGGCGGCTGGCGTATGGTCGAGCAGGCCATCAAGGAAGCCGGCAAGGAGCCGGATCCGGAGATCAAGAAGATCTTCACCAAGTACCGCAAGACCCACAATGACGGCGTGTTCGGCGTCTACACCAAGAACATCAAGGTCGCCCGCCACAACAAGATCCTCACCGGTCTGCCGGATGCCTACGGCCGTGGCCGCATCATCGGCGACTACCGTCGTGTTGCCCTGTACGGTGTCAACAAGCTGATCGCATTCAAGAAGCGCGACAAGGACTCCATCCCGTACCGCAACGACTTCACCGAGCCGGAGATTGAGCACTGGATCCGCTTCCGCGAGGAGCACGACGAGCAGATCAAGGCTCTGAAGCAGCTCATCAACCTCGGCAACGAGTACGGTCTGGATCTGTCCCGCCCGGCTCAGACCGCTCAGGAAGCCGTGCAGTGGACCTACATGGGCTACCTGGCCTCCATCAAGTCTCAGGACGGTGCTGCCATGTCCTTCGGCCGTAATTCCGCCTTCCTCGACTGTTTCATCGAGCGCGACCTCGAGGCCGGCAAGATTACCGAGACTGACGCCCAGGAGCTCATCGACAACATCGTCATGAAGCTGCGCATCGTCCGCTTCCTGCGCACCAAGGACTACGACAACATCTTCTCCGGCGACCCGTACTGGGCGACTTGGTCCGACGCCGGCTTCGGCGACGATGGCCGTCCGATGGTCACCAAGACCTCCTTCCGTCTGCTCAACACCCTGACCCTTGAGCACCTCGGACCTGGCCCTGAGCCGAACATCACCATCTTCTGGGATCCGAAGCTGCCGGAAGGCTACAAGCGCTTCTGCGCCAAGATCTCCATCGACACCTCCGCCATCCAGTACGAGTCCGACAAGGAAATTCGTAACCACTGGGGCGACGACGCTGCCATCGCATGCTGCGTCTCCCCGATGCGCGTGGGCAAGCAGATGCAGTTCTTCGCCGCTCGCGTGAACTCCGCCAAGGCCCTGCTGTACGCCGTCAACGGCGGCCGCGATGAGATGACCGGCATGCAGGTCATCAACAAGGGCGTCATCGACCCGGTCACCCCGGAAGCCGACGGCACCCTGGACTACGAGAAGGTCAAGAACAACTACGAGAAGGCTCTCGAGTGGCTGTCCGAGACTTACGTCGAAGCCCTGAACATCATCCACTACATGCACGATAAGTACGCCTACGAGTCCATCGAGATGGCTCTGCACGACAAGGAAGTGTACCGTACCCTCGGTTGCGGTATGTCCGGTCTGTCCATCGCCGCCGACTCCCTGGCTGCCATCAAGTACGCCAAGGTGTACCCGATCTACAACAAGGAAGCCAAGGACCTCGAAGGCCACGAGTACGAGTACGTCGAGGGCGCTGATGACGATCTGGTTGTCGGCTACCGCACCGAGGGCGAGTTCCCGGTCTACGGCAACGACGACGATCGCGCCGACGACATCGCCAAGTGGGTTGTCTCTACTGTGATGGGCCAGGTCAAGCGTCTGCCCGTCTACCGTGGTGCTGTCCCGACCCAGTCCATCCTGACCATCACCTCCAACGTGGAGTACGGCAAGAACACCGGTTCCTTCCCGTCCCGCCACAAGAAGGGCACTCCGTACGCTCCGGGCGCCAACCCGGAGAACGGCATGGACTCCCACGGCATGCTGCCGTCCATGTTCTCCGTCGGCAAGATCGACTACAACGACGCTCTTGACGGCATCTCGCTGACCAACACCATCACCCCTGATGGCCTGGGCCGCGACGAGGACGAGCGCATCGGCAACCTGGTCGGCATCCTGGACGCCGGCAACGGCCACGGCCTCTACCACGCGAACATCAACGTTCTGCGCAAGGAGACCATGGAGGACGCCGTCGAGCACCCCGAAAAGTACCCGCACCTGACTGTGCGTGTCTCCGGCTACGCGGTAAACTTCGTCAAGCTCACCAAGGAGCAGCAGCTCGACGTCATCTCCCGTACCTTCCACCAGGGTGCCGTCGTCGACTGATGACCAACCCCGCGAACCGCGACAATGACTAACTGAAGGGGTGGGGCACGGCTCCACCCCTTCCTTATTTCCCACAGACTTTCGCATCATTTGGAACAGGAGGACAACGATGCCCGCAACACCCACGTTCCGCACCACGACCAGGCATATGCTCAAGGAATCGAAGACCTATGCCTCGCAGACTTTGATGGGCGGCCTTTCCGGCTTTGAATCCCCAATCGGACTCGACCGACGTGACCGCCTTTCCGCCCTGAAATCCGGCGATATCGGCTTCGTCCACTCTTGGGACATCAACACCTCCGTGGACGGACCGGGCACCCGCATGACCGTGTTCATGTCCGGCTGCCCGCTGCGCTGCCAGTACTGCCAGAACCCGGACACTTGGAAGATGCGCGACGGCAAGCCCGTCTACCTTGACGCCATGATCAAGAAGGTCGATCGTTACAAGGACCTGTTCAAGGCCACGCATGGCGGTATCACCTTCTCCGGCGGCGAATCCATGATGCAGCCCGCCTTCGTCTCGCGTGTGTTCCATGCCGCCAAGGAGATGGGCGTGCACACCTGCCTCGACACGTCCGGCTTCCTCAACACGAATTACACCGACGAGATGCTCGAGGACATCGACCTGTGTCTGCTCGACGTCAAATCCGGCGACGAGGAGACCTATCACAAGGTCACCGGCGGCACCTTGCAGCCCACCATCGATTTTGGCCAGCGACTGGCCAAGGCCGGCAAGAAGATCTGGGTGCGATTTGTGCTCGTGCCGGGCCTGACCGACTCCGAAGAGAACGTCGAAAACGTGGCGAAGATCTGCGAGTCCTTCGGCGATGCCGTCGAACACATCGACGTGCTGGGATTCCACCAGCTTGGCCGCCCGAAGTGGCACGAACTGCGCATCCCATACCCGCTGGAGAACCAGAAGGGACCCAACGCCGCCACCCGCGAACGGGTGGCCAACCAGTTCAAGGACCACGGCTTCACCGTGTATTAAATTGCAGGGCCGAACCGCGCGTAAATACCACGATTCGGCCCGTTCGCCCATACCCTAGAGATATGGCCGACATCTACGCATTTCCTACGGGAGAGTCCAACGACGGACGCTCCGTGCGCCCTCAGGGTGTACCGGATGAAGTATGGGCAGCCGTCGAATCCGTCAGCACCATGAAGCGCATCCATGACGTGCGCTATCGGGAGATTCCCGTGCCTTCCACCTTGGCCGATTATGGTATCGGCGTGGAATTCGAAGCGGGAGAGCGTGCCCTCGGCGATGCCTTTTCCGCCGGTCTTGGCAGCGATGCCGAATCACGAATCGCCACAGGCTGGATCATGATGCTTTATGCTCATGAGCTGCGCATTGACTGGGATTCCAACTGGCGTTGCGTGGCGTTCGCGCGACTGCCGCTGGAAACCGCCGAAAACGATTCTCTGACCCCCGGCATGTACTGGGATGACATGTGCGACTATTTCGACGGCATCGAGCCGGATTCGGTATCCGGCACAGTCACCGTGACCCAGAACACGGCTTTTGGCTCGATGGCCGGCTCCACCAGCGCCGGGTGTGAGATTCGCGTCTCATGGACCCCGCTTGACGGGACCGGGCCGGACGGTACTATGGACGCCGGCGCACAAGTCCGCTCGTGGGCCGCATTCATCAGATCCACCATCCGTTTTGAGGAGGATGACGCCAGTTGAGTGACGTCCGTGACACCGAACCCCGACTGCTGAAAGAGCCTCGCGGGGGAGTGCCCGATGTCACTTCGACGCTGGACGACTATCATCGTGTCTGCGATGCGCTGGCCGAGGCGACGGGCTCGCTGGCCGCCGACGCCGAACGGGCGTCCGGCTTCCGCTATGGACACGAGGATTGGCTGATTCAGTTCAAACGTGAGGGTGCAGGCATCGCCTTGCTTGATCCCGTCGCCCTGACCCGGGCCGGAGCTGATTGGAATGAATTCAATGACGCCGTGGGCGACGCCACGTGGATTCTGCATGATTCTCTGATGGACTTGCCCGGATTCGCCGAAATCGGGCTCAAACCCAAAGCCCTGTTCGACACGGAAATAGCGGCGCGATTGCTCGGCCTGCACCGCTTCGGTCTGGCCGCCGTCACCGAACACTACCTCGGCATCACGCTAGCCAAAGAGCATTCCGCCGCCGATTGGTCCTACCGTCCGCTGCCGCGCGACTGGCGCAACTATGCGGCGCTCGACGTGGAGGTGCTTATCGAACTTGAAACCATAATGCTTCGTGACCTGAAAGCCGCAGGCAAGGACGAGTGGGCCGCTGAAGAGTTCTCTCACGCTTTGGTTGCGGGCCTTGCCCCGCGCAAACCGCATCCGATTCCTTGGCTGCGTATCTCGCGCATCACCCAGCTGAGTCGTGATCCAAGGGGCTTGGCCATCGCCAAATCCCTATGGGAGGAGCGCGACCGACTCGCCCGGCAATACGATATTGCGCCCAGCCTATTATTGGCCGATTCATCAATCATCGAGGCGGCGACCAACAAGCCGCACAATGCTGCCCAATTCCGCGCACTCCGATCCCTGAACGAGCGTGTGCGCATCCATACCGGCACCGAGCAGGACAAAATGTTCGAGCGGTACGCGCCGATTCAGCGTGCGGTCAAACCGAAGGTCTGGAAGCAGGCCATCGATCGAGCCATGGCCCTGAAGCCCACCCAATGGCCTACCATGCCCGCCCCCGAACAGGACGAAAACGGTGTGGTGAACGCGCCCCGATCCATGCGGCTGTGGCAGCAGCGCCATCCAGAGCGTTATGACCGTCTGCAACGGGTACGGCGTGTGATCAACCGCATCGCCGAAGACACCCGCACGCCGGCCGAGATGATCATCAAGCCACAGGCCCTACGCAACCTGTGCTGGGTGGAAGACCCGGTGGAAGTGGACGTCGAGACGTTCCTGATCGAGCAGGGCGCAAGGAACTGGCAAGTGAAACTCATTGCACCGTCCGTAAGTGGCGTTATCATGTATAGGTTGCCTTACGGCAGAACTGTAAGAAATAACGACTTTTGAGGAGTCATTAGCGTGAAGATCAGCGTTCGTAACCTCGAGCCCACCAAGGTGAAGCTCACCGTCACTGTTGAACCGGAAGAGCTCAACCCGTATCTGGATGCGGCCCGTAAGGAAATCGCCAAGCAGGTGAACGTTCCCGGCTTCCGTAAGGGCCACGTTCCCGGCAAGATCATCGACCAGCGCATCGGTTTCGCCGCCGTCGCCGGTGAGGCCGTGAACGACGCGGTCCCGGAGCTGTACTCCAAGGCCCTGGATGAGAAGAAGATTCGTCCGATGGCTCAGCCGGAGTTCGACGTGCAGGATGTTCCGCAGTCCGCCAACGACGAGACCAAGCTGAAGTTCACCGCCACCGTCGAGCGTCGTCCTGACATCGAACTGCCGGAAATCGACGGTCTTGAGATCGCCATCTCCAAGCCGGAAGTCAAGGATGAGGACGTCGACAAGCGCCTCGAGACCCTGCGTCAGCGCTTCGGCACCTTGGTCGGCGTGGACCGCCCGGCCGCCAAGGGCGACTTCGCCAACATCGACCTGACTGCTGAGATTGACGGCGAGACCGTCGACTCCCAGGAAGGCGTGAGCTACGAGCTCGGCTCCAACACCATGCTCGACGGTCTGGACGAGGCCCTTGACGGCCTGTCCGCCGGCGAGGAGACCACCTTCGAAGGCACGCTGGAAGCCGGCGAGCACGAGGGCCAGAAGGCCACCGTGAAGGTCAAGGTCAACTCCGTCAAGGCTGAGGAACTGCCGGAGCTGAACGATGAGTTCGCTTCCGAAGCTTCCGAGTTCGACACTCTGGACGAGCTCAAGGCTGACATTCGCAAGGCTGCCGCTCAGGACGCCGAAGGTCGTCAGGCCACCGAGGCTCGCGATGCCTTCATCGCCAAGCTGCAGGAAGGCCTCGAGATCCCGGTGCCGAAGGGCGTCAAGGCCAACATGGTCGAAGAGCAGCTCAAGGGCCTGACCCCGGACCCGGAGAAGGCCACCAAGGAGCAGAAGGCTCAGGCCGAGGAGACCGTGGAGAAGGATCTGCGCGATCAGATGGTGCTCGACGCTCTGGCCGAGAAGCTGGACGTTCAGGTGTCCCAGTCCGACGTGTTCAACTTCCTCGCTTCCATCGCCCAGCAGTACGGCATGGACCCGAACAACTTCATCCAGGCCATCATCAAGAATGGCCAGCTTGGCTCCGCTGTGCAGGAAGTCGGCCGTTCCAAGGGCCTGCTCGCCGGCATGCGCGCCGTCAAGTTCACCGCTGATGGCGAGGTTGTGGACCTCTCCGGCTTCCTGGGCGAGGCCGCTGAGGACGAAGAGTCCGAGTCCGTCGAGGCCGCTTCCGCTGCTGCCGCCGTGGCCGACGAACTGTCCGCCAAGGATGACGCCAAGGATGCTGAGTGAGCATAGCCTCATCGCGTTAGCGTGATTGTTTGAGCTCGGAATCGTGTTTCATGGTTCCGGGCTCTTCCTATTCTGGCAAAAGGACTATTTCTTTGGTTCCCCTCTTTGAGGGGAGCTGTCGAGTGTAGCGAGACTAAGGGGAGTTCCCAAGACATACTCGTTGCATAGGGTGCGGAGGTTGACATGCAGCCAACGGTTACTATCAAACGACTTGGTTGGCTCGCTGCGGCGACCATTGTGCTCGGCGTGCTCATCGGTGTGGGAGCAGGTCTGCTGACCCTGTTGCTCTACGGCGTTGAACATGTGCTGCTCGGCTACATCGAAGGCCCAGAATTGTCTGGTCCATTCGGCGTGCCCGCTGCACGCCGTGCGATATCGGTGACCGTGGGACTCAGCATCGCGGGCATTATCTGGTATCTGTTACGGCGCAAAACGACTGCGGTGCCTTCAGTCAAGAAGGCAGTGGCAGGGGAGCGAATGCCTTTCTGGCAAACCATTGTGCATGTGGTATTGCAGATTTTCATCGTCGGCTCCGGTGCCTCGATCGGCCGAGAAGTCGCCCCACGCGAACTCGGCGCCATGCTCGCGCAACGTTTCTGCGACCTGTTCCATATCGAGGGCGTTGACGGCATCGACCGGCGCATGGTGGTGGCAGTGGCTGCCGGTGCCGGTCTAGGAGGCGTCTATGACGCGCCACTGGCCGGCATGTTCTTCGCCGTCGAAATCCTGTTGGTAGATGTGACAATCGAAAAAGTTGCGTTTGGACTGGGCATGTCTGCCATTGCCGCATTCGTGGCGGTTGCGATCAAAGGGCATCACCTGTTCTACGACATTACCGCCATGCAACCGGAATCCACGCCAACGTTAATGCTGTTCGCTCCGATCTGCGGTGCGGCATGTGGAGTGGGCGGCGCATTGTTCCGAAAAGGTTCGCAATGGGCGGAAGCGCACAAGCCAACCGGTAAGGCTATTCTGTGGCAGATGCCGCTGGCTGGTCTCATCACCGGTTTGGTGGCGATTGTTGTGCCGCAGGTGATGGGCAACGGTCGTGCCGCAGCGCAACTTGGATTCAGCACATTCATTCCTGAAACTGCCGGCACTGCTGGTGCCATGCAGTCGGCATCTTCAGCGGCCGCCTCTCCATGGAACTTGCTGACGGGCGGCGGTAATGTATCCGATTCGGCCTCTGGCGGGGGAGCGGGCTCTGGAATGGCATCGTTCTGGGCCATGCTTCAGGGTGGGAGCGGCCCTTCTGGATCCGTGATGAACGCCGGTTTCCCGCTGTCCCAGTCCAATATCTGGATGTTGCTGGGTGTGTTGGCACTCACCTTTGTTGCCAAAGCGCTGGTGACGCTGATGACCATTCGCTCCGGTGCGTCGGGCGGTGTGCTGCAGCCCGGCATCGCATTAGGTTCCACGCTGGGTGCGATGCTCGGGCTCGTATGGATACTGATGTTTCCGACTGATTCGGTAACTGCGTGTGCCTTGATCGGTGCGGCTTCGTTGCTTTCGGCCTCACAACAGGCACCGCTTATGGCCATGTGCTTGGTGATGGAGCTCTCTGAAGCGCCGATTACCTTCTTTGTGCCGGTCGGCATGGCCGTGGCCACGTCGTCACTGATATCAAAGTGGTTGCTGAGTCGTAAGTAAGTAAATACATATATTCTGGCTCCCCTCTCTGAGGGGGAGCTGCCCCGGTCGAAACTCCCCTCAGCCGCCTATGGCGACGGCTCCCCTCAGAGAGGGGAGCCGAGGTAAAGAAAGCTATGTCAGAAAATACAGAAATTCGCTCGGCACTTGAATTGCTTGCCGCTGAGCCGCTCACTGAGCAGATTGACTACTATCGAAAGCCATTCATGGTGTTATGGGCCGCCATTCAGGAGGCAGCCAGCGATGTGGCCGAAGACTACGACTTACCTGCGGATATGGCCCAATTATGGGTGGCCGAACAGATGCGCCAAGTCGCCGATTCACTGGTCGATCGGCTTGCGGAAAAAGCCGTGGCCCATGGTGCCAGCAAGTCCAACGTAGCGCGAGCCGCCGGTGCCAGCCCCGCCAATGCCGCCCGTCGCTTCCCGCGTCTGGGCGACGATGCCGCCTCCCAGACGCGCCTCCTCATTGACGACGTCCTCGATACCTTGGAATAAACCGAAATCCCTACGCTACCCGCCAAAAAGCACGCGAAAAGACGCCTTCAGTCGCTTCAAGGCGGTAGTCTGAACAATGTTCGAGTAATTAGAAGGAGAATCAAGGTGAGCAATACCTTTGCGACCTTGCCGGTCATGGCGGGCGATGACGTCCCGGCCGGCCCCGTCGACCCGATTTTCAACCGTCTGCTCAAAGACCGCATCATCTGGATGGGTGAAGAGGTCAAGGACGATATGGCCAACCGCATCTGCGCTCAGCTGCTGATGCTGGCCGCCGAAGACCCGAAGAAGGACATCTGGCTGTACATCAACTCGCCGGGCGGCTCCATCACCGCCGGCATGGCCATCTACGACACCATGCAGCTCATCGAGCCTGACGTGGCGACCGTGGGCCTGGGCATGTGTGCTTCCATGGGGCAGTTCCTGCTGAGCTCCGGCACCAAGGGCAAGCGTTACCTGACCTCGCACGCCCGTGTGCTCATGCACCAGCCTTCCGGCGGCATCGGCGGCACCGCCACTGACGTGCGCATCAACGCCGAGCTCATCATGGACATGAAGAAGACCATGAGCGAACTGACCGCTGAACAGACCGGCCACACCCTCGAGGAAATCTACCGCGACAACGAATACGACCACTGGTTCACCGCCCAGGAAGCCCTCGACTATGGCTTCGTGGACAAGCTCGTGACCACGCCGGACACCATCGGCAACAACCAGCAGGGGGAGTGAGACTCATGGCAAGTGAAGAAGCAAAGTTCGCCGCCCGTGCCGACCGCTTGGCCGGCCGTCAGGGCGTAGCCGGTTTCATGCCGGCCTCCGCCCGCGCAGCCCAGCCCGCGCCGACCAACCGTTACATCATGCCGCAGTTCGTGGAGAAGACCCCGTATGGCATGAAGACCCAGGACGCCTACTCCCGCCTGTTCGAGGATCGCATCATCTTCCTCGGCGTGCAGGTGGACGACGCCTCCGCCGACGACGTGATGGCCCAGCTGCTGGTCCTCGAATCCCAAGATCCGAACCGTGACGTGATGATGTACATCAACTCACCCGGCGGTTCGATGACGGCCATGACCGCCATCTACGACACCATGCAGTACATCAAGCCCGACGTGCAGACCGTGTGTCTCGGCCAGGCCGCCTCCGCCGCTGCCATTCTGCTGGCCTCCGGCACCAAGGGCAAGCGCCTGATGCTGCCGAACGCCCGTGTGCTCATCCACCAGCCGGCCATCGACCAAGGCTTCGGCAAGGCCACGGAGATCGAGATTCAGGCCAAGGAAATGCTGCGTATGCGCGAATGGCTGGAGGAGACCCTCGCCAAGCACACCGGCCAGGACGTCGAGAAGATTCGCCGCGACATCGAAGTGGACACTTTCCTGACCGCTCCTGAAGCCAAGGAATACGGCATCGTGGACGAGGTGTTGGAACACCGCCAGTAAAACTTCCGGACATTGCAATACCCTCGGTCGGCAACGACCGGGGGTATTGTATTTCAAAGATGACAATGATAATGCGCAGCGTGGCGGTTCGACAGTGCGGCGCAGTCGGCAAAGGAGAATCATGGGACGTGTGGTGAGCTACAACGAGGACGTACCCCGTTGCACGTTCTGCGGCAAAACCGAACATCAGGTACGAAAACTGGTGGCCGGTCCCAATGCCTCCATCTGCGATGAATGCATCGCCCTGTGCGTGGACATCATCTCCGAGGAGCGTGTCAAAGATGCCGAGGTCAATTCGCTGAGCCTGCCCAAGCCCGCTCAGATTTTCGATTATCTCAACCGTTACGTCATCGGTCAGGAGAACGCCAAGCGCGCATTGTCCGTAGCCGTATACAACCATTACAAGCGCGTCAATATGGAGCTTCAGGAGTCCGCTGAGCAGCTTGACGGGAATAACGGGCGCAGTGGCCAGACCGGCAAACAAGCCAAGCAATCCGCTCCCACCCAGACGCGTGCTACCCGCCGCAGCAATGACCCTTTGGCTGACGTCGAGGTCGCCAAATCAAACATTCTATTGCTTGGCCCCACCGGCGTGGGCAAAACCTATCTTGCGCAGGCGTTGGCCCGCGTAATGAACGTGCCGTTCGTCATCACCGACGCCACCACCCTGACTGAAGCCGGCTATGTAGGCGACGATGTGGAAACCGTGCTCCAACGTCTTCTCCAAGCCGCGGATGGCGATGTAAGCCGAGCCCAGCACGGCATCATCTACATTGACGAAATCGATAAGATCGCCCGCAAATCCGGTGAGAACACCTCCATCACCCGTGACGTGTCCGGTGAGGGCGTTCAGCAGGCGTTGCTGAAGATCTTGGAAGGAACCATCGCCTCCGTGCCGTTGGAGGGCACGCGCAAGCATAAGGAGCAGGACGTTGCGCAGATGGACACACGCGGCATCCTATTCATCTGCGGCGGTGCGTTCGTGGGGCTGACGGACATTGTTCGCAAGCGATTGGGGCGTCGAGAGACCGGCTTCGGCGCGAATTGGCACGACGCCGACATGAAAGACGAGGAATTGCTCGAACAGGTCAATGCCGATGATCTGGCCGAGTTCGGACTGTTGCCTGAGTTCATCGGACGTTTGCCGGTCACCAGTGTGCTGAAGGAACTTACCGTAGACGATCTGACGGCGATTCTCACCCAGCCAGCCAACGCGCTGATCAAGCAGTACTGTAAACTGTTCGCCGTCGACGGCGTCGACCTGCAATTCACAGAACAGGCCATTCGGGCGATTGCTGATATCGCTATCAAGCAGGGGACCGGCGCACGCGGGTTGCGTTCGATTATCGAACGTACGTTGCAGGACACGATGTTCCAGTTGCCAAGTTTGGATGATGTGAGGCAGGTGATTGTGGACAAGACGTCCGTAGAGGGTTCCAGCATGCCCAAACTCCTGCGCGAAGCCGTGGATGTGCCGCAGGGACGTCTCAAAGTTGCGCAGTCGGTTTTGCTTGACCGAGTTCGTACACACGAGGCGTGAGGCCAGTAAATACGCCGTTGCAGTAGTGGTCGGGATGGTGCGACTCGCCGCAACACGCCGAGTTGCATTCAGCTGAACGGCGTGTATTATATATCGAGCTGTCTGAAAGACAACATGCGCCAGTAGCCCAGCGGATTAGAGCAGCTGACTACGGATCAGCAGGTCGCAGGTTCGAATCCTGTCTGGCGCACAGTAAGCCTCGAAAGCAAAATGCTTTCGAGGCTTTTCCAATTGTATTGGCCCGTTTGAGTCGGTTGAGTCGGCCGCACAGGGTTGGGCTAAGGTTGCCCTTCGCGACTCAGCCCGGAGCGGAACGTCCTGAGATATTCCGTACTATTACATACGGTTCATCCAAGAGAGTGCAGCAAGGAGACGCGATGGCCACGACCGCCGGCGCGAAGAAGGGACTTTGGTCCACCATCAGGCGAATCGCCGCCTCAGACCGTATTTCCGGACTCATCATGCTCGGCTTCGCGCTCACCGGCCTGGTGCTCGCGAACCTGCCCGCCACCGCGCATGCGTTCGAGACCGTCGCGGAAACGCATCTGTTCATCCCCTACACCAATCTCGACTTGCCGATTGGCCACTGGGCCCAGGACGGTCTGCTTACCATCTTCTTCCTGACCGTGGGCCTCGAACTGAAGCAGGAACTCACCACCGGCTCGCTCGCCAATCCGAAAGCGGCCGCCGTGCCGATGCTGTGCGCGGTGGGCGGCATGATCGCCCCGCCCATCCTGTTCCTGGCCGTCACGGCATTGTTCTCTCAGATCGGGCCTGGTGAACCCGGCACGCTGATTCTGACCACCACCGGCAGCAGCATCCCGTTCTCGGAGATGTCGCACGGCTGGGCAGTGCCCACCGCCACGGATATCGCGTTCTCGCTGGCCGTGCTCGCCCTGTTTGCCAAGGCCCTGCCCGGTTCGATCCGCGCGTTCCTGATGACGCTTGCCACCGTCGACGACCTGCTGGCCATTATTCTGATCGCCGTATTCTTCTCCTCGATTAACGCCTGGTATTGGTCCATCGGCATCGCCGTATGCGCCGCCATCTGGGCATACCTCGTACGACTGAAAAAAGTGCCGTGGATCGCGGTTGGCATCGTCGGTATCCTCGCTTGGATCATGATGTTCGAGGCAGGCGTGCACCCCACACTGGCCGGCGTGCTGGTTGGCCTGCTGACCCCCTCTCGTGAAATGCACGGCGAACTCTCGCCGCGTGCCGAACGCTATGCCAACAAGCTCCAGCCATTCTCCGCACTGCTGGCCCTGCCCATCTTCGCCTTGTTCGCCACCGGCGTACACTTCGAGTCGATGAGCCCGCTATTGTTGGCCTCGCCGCTGGTCATCGCACTGATTGTGGCTTTGGTGGTCGGCAAACCTCTGGGTATCATCACCACCGCATGGCTGTCCACGCATGTGGGCGGGCTCAAGATGGCCAAGGGGCTGCGCGTGCGCGACATGATTCCCGCTGCCGTCGCCTGCGGCATTGGCTTCACTGTGTCCTTCCTCATCGCTTCGCTGGCGTACAAGAACGCGGAACTTTCCGCTGAGGCGCGCTTCGGCGTGCTGGTGGCCTCCCTGATTGCCGCCGCGATTTCCGGTGTGCTGCTGAGCCGTCAGTCCAAGCGATTCGAGAAGGCCGCAGCTGCAGCAGCGGCCGATGCGGAGGATGACGAATCGATTGATGGTGATGGCACCGGGCAGCCAAGCCACACCACAAAGCCCACCACGCCCACGGAACACCCCGGCACCCTCGCCGACGGCACCGCCAGTGTGGAAATCGACTTCCGCCACTGATTGCTTAGACGGTTCCTGCTCCATTGTTGGCCTTGTTTCGTGAAAACCGTACGCTGAGACGTGCTCAGTGTACGTTCTTCACGAGATGAGGCCTTGTTTCGTGAAAACCGTACGCTCAGTGTCACTCACCGTACGTTCTTCACGAAGTCAAGGATGATTTCGCGGAAAACGTATGCAGAGCTTCAGGCGCTAGAATGCGAAGAGTCGATAGCACCGTACGGGAGGACATTGGATGGCAAAGAAGCAGAAGAAATCCAAGAAGAACGACGGCAAGAAGGCCGCTGAAGCAAAGAATCTAGCCGAGGCCGCATCCGAGTCCGCAGTCGTGGACGATATGGAACCATTGGAAGCCACAGCTGCGAATGATATGGCAACGTTGGAGGCTGAGACAGCAACTGAGGCTGCGGCCACACCGGTGAACCCGGTCGACTTGGAGGACGCCTCGCCGCTGGGCGACACCTATCATCGCGGCTCGGTGATTCTACGCGGCCAGATGATTCCTTCGGACAACACCACCGCCAACCTGCTGAAACCCGATCAGGACACCGGCTGGCTGCACATGGATCCATGGCGTGTGCTGCGCATCCAATCGGAATTCGTGGACGGTTTCGGGGCACTCGCCGAGCTCGGACCCGCGGTCTCAATTTTCGGCTCCGCACGCACCCAGCGCACCGAATCGATCTACAAGGCAGCACGGCGCATGGGTAGTCAGATAGCCAAGCGCAACATCGCCGTCATCACCGGCGGTGGTCCCGGCATCATGGAAGCCGCGAATAGGGGAGCGGCACTGGCCGGCGGCAAATCCGTGGGACTCGGCATCGAATTGCCGCACGAGCAGGGGTTGAACCAGTGGGTGAACCTCGGCATGAGCTTCCGGTACTTCTTTGTGCGGAAAACCATGTTCATCAAGTATTCCTCCGGCGTGATCGTATGCCCGGGCGGCTTCGGCACACTGGATGAGATGTTCGAGCTGCTGACCTTGGTCCAGACCCACAAGGTGGCGAATATTCCGGTGGTGCTCTACGGCAAGGAATACTGGCAGGGGCTCTTTGACTGGCTCAACGGTCCGGTGGCCGAGCACGGCATGATCTCAACGATCGACCCGAAACTGGTCACGGTAACCGATGACGCCGACGAAGCCGTGGACGTGGCCGTCAGCGCAATTGTGAGGTAAGCGAGATAGAGTGGCTCCCCTCGGAGAGGGGAGCCAAGGACAGAGTTACTTTTTGTAGGCGATGAGCAGGCCGGTGCCGTCAGGGGTGAGCGTGGACTCGAAACCTTCGTCATCTTCGACGGTGGTGAGCAGCTCACGCATGGCGATGGCCTTGTCGCTGCGGTCGGCCGGATTGATCACGCCGCCTTGACCGTCCTCCAACGCCAGCACATCGGTGAACACGATCACGCCGTGCGCGCGCAGCAGACGGGAGGCCTGGGCGAACGTGGCGGCATAGTTCTCGGCGTCGCCCGCCACCACGATCAGATCGTAATCATTGGCGTTGAGGCGCGGCAGAAACACGCTGGCCGGGGCGTTCACCGCACGCAACGTGGTGTCGGTCTCATCCTGCAGCTCGGCGAACGCCTTGCGAATCAGCGCGATGCCCTGAGCGGTGGAATCGACCGCAGTCAGCAGGCCCTTGTTATCCAGCGCATGGGCGAGCTGCAAGGTCTCCACCAGCGAGCCGGTGCCCACGGCGATCACCGAAGCGGCGCCGGTGATGCGCACCAGCATGCCCAGCAGACGGGCCTGCGCCGCCGAACCCTGCAACTGGCCGGACTCGTCGGTGGCCGTACGGGTGTCGGTCAACGTATCGGATTCACGTTCGCGCGCGTGTTCCTCGGTGAATTCCCATGCCTTGGCGAGGTTGGTGTACTGCGTTCTGTCCATAACTCGTTCCTTCATGTCTTCTCTCGTGCGGGCACCCGGCGGATGCATCGACGCACGTGCTTAGGCGATCGCCGCAGCCAGCCGCGGCGCGGCTTAGCGCTCGCGGACCTTAGCCACGATCTGCCACATCTCCTCGCCCACATCGATGCCGCGCGGGCAGTGGCGGGAGCAGGCGCGCACGGACTGGCAGGCGGCCACGCCGTCGGCGGTGTCGATGGCATCCATACGCTCCATGGCCTTGGTGTCGCGCGAATCGTTGACGAAACGGGAGGCCCAAATCAGCGCGGCCGGGCCGATGAAGGCGTCGCCGCCGGCGTACACCGGGCAGGCGCCTTCGCACACGCCGCAGGCGATGCAGTTGCTCAGCAGCTCGTATTTGGCGAGTTGTTCGGGGTTCTGCAGGTATTCGAACACGTCCACCTTGCCTTCGGCGGTGGTGGCGAGCACGCCGTCCGCCTGAAGATACGGGGTGAGCTTCCTGATCTGGTTGAGCATAGGGTCGATGTCGGCGATGAGGTCGCGCTGCGGTGGGAAGCCGGGCAGGGACGCCAGTTCGATGACTCCCAGCGAACCGTTTGCGGCTGAGTTCTGGTCGGCCGCCGCGTTTGCGACGTTTTCCGCGGAATCGTCGGATTCCTCAGCCTCGGTGCCGGTGTGTCGGAACCCTTCGTCATCGACTTCGGGCATGGCGCCGGGTTGCTTGGCCCAATCGCGGATGGTGGCTGTGCACAGCAGGGTGGGGATGCCGTTGATGGCCACGGCGTCCGAACCGCACATGCCATGACCGCATGAATAACGGAAGGCCAGCGTCGGGTCGACGGTGCGTTTGATGGTCAGCAGGCAGTCGAGCACGGTGTCCGAGGGGCGCGCGGGAATCGTGTATTCCTGCACCCACTGCTTGCCGCGCGGACGACGGCGCGCCGCCGAATCCGAGCCGCCGCCGAACGGGGAGCTTTTCTTGGCAAACGGGCTGCCACCGCGTGCACGTTCGGCACGCTCGGGTCGCGGCGTGAAACGATGCACTTGCAGGGTAACCGTCGTGTTGCTCGACTCAGCCATGTTCTGCCTCCATGAAACAGTGGGATGTCAAGTCCAATATTAGCCAACCTATTGTGCCACAAGCCCTAGGCGGCTTGGGTATTACCACCAGCGGATCAGTACTCGCGCTTCTTGGGCGGATAGTCGGTGATGTGCACCGGCTTGAAACTTACCGAACCATCATCGGCGACCATCGAGTGAGCAAGGAAATGCTCATCGTCGCGTTCGGGGAAATCAAGGCGTTGCATGGATCCGCGAGATTCCTGACGGGATTCGGAAGCGTGCAGCATGGCCTCGGCCAGTTCAATCAGATGACGGACTTCCCAGATGGCGATGACCTCCTGATTGAATGCGGCGGTCTTGTCATGGGCCCGCAAGGTATCGGCAACCGGTGTGATGTCGTTGTTGATCTGAGTCAACGCCGTATCGATGGTCTGAGCGGTGCAACGTACGGCCAGAGCCTGCTCCATCACTGATCCGAGTTGGGCCATGAGCTGATAAGGATTGTCGGTGGGCCCGCCATCGTCTGAATCATCCATCGGTCCAGCGAGCAGTTCGTCAAGCTCTGCCTTGCGGGAATCGGCAGCCTGACCGGCGGCATCGGTCAGCATGTCATCGGCCGAATCATCGGCCATGGGGGAGTCAACCGGGTTCTCGGCGATGCGTGCGGCCATCGTCTGACCAGCACGTGTACCGAACAGACAGGCGTCGAGCAGAGAATTGCCGCCCAGACGATTCGCACCATGTACGGAGACACAAGAGCATTCGCCAGCGGCGAACAATCCATCGACTACCTGCACGGCACCGTCGGCCCAACGGTACACCTCGCCATTGGTGGTGATGGGGATGCCGCCCATCGTGTAATGCGCAGTGGGCTTGATAGGCACCAGGTCCTTGGCCGGATCGAGGTTCGCGTATTGCTCGATGGTTTCGACCACCTGCGGCAGCACTTCCTTCATACGTTCGGGGTTGATGCCGGTCATGTCCAGCCAGACGCAGTCCTTCGGACCATCCGGGTCCTTTGGGTCGGCGACGCCGCGGCCGGCGTCGATCTCTGCCATGATGGAGCGGGAGACCACGTCTCGCGCGGCCAGATCCCTATGCTCCGGGGCGTAGCGTTCCATGAACGGCTCACCGTCGGCGTTCCTCAGGATGCCGCCTTCGGCGCGGGCCGCCTCGGACAGCAGGATGCCGGTGTGTGCGAGCCCGGTGGGGTGGAACTGCACGAATTCGATGTCCTCAAGCTGCAATCCGGCGGCCAAGGTCAATGCCATGCCGTCGCCGGTCAGGTCCCAGGAATTCGACGTGGTGTGGAACAGTCGGCCCGCGCCACCGGTGGCAAGAAGCACGTTGCGCGCGTGGATGGCCTGAATCTTGCCCGAATGCGTGTCAAATGCCACGATGCCGGCCGCCTGCTTGCCGTCGTCGGCGAGCACCAGGTCGGTCACATACCATTCCTCGGCGAACTCGACGCCTGCCGCCACGCACTGCTGCCACAAGGCGTGCAGAATCTGGTGGCCGATGCGGTCGGCCGCATAGGCGGCGCGCTTGACCGGGGCACCGCCGAACTCGCGCGTGTGGCCGCCGAACCGGCGCTGGGCGATATGCCCGTCATCGGTACGGGAGAAGGCCACGCCCTGACGCTCCAGGTTGATCACGGTCTGCGGCGCGTATTCGGCGAGCAGTTTGGCCGCATCCTGGTCCACCAGCCAGTCGCCGCCCTTGATGGTGTCGTAGTAATGCCAGTGCCAGTCATCGAACTCCACATTGCCCAGGCTCGCGGCGATGCCGCCCTCGGCCGAACCGGTGTGCGAACGCAGCGGCTGCAGTTTGGAGACCACGAGGATCTTCGGGTCCACGCCTTGTTCCTTGAGCTCGGTGATTTCGGGGGAGCGCAGCAGTCCCAACGCCGCCGACAGGCCGGCCGCTCCGGCGCCGACGATCACCGCATCATACATATCTTCCAAACGTTTCGGACTCATGGGTTCGATTCTCGCACACCCGCCGAACAGCCTTCGAGCCGTGTCATGGAAGCCGATTAGCCGACACGGCTGCTCAGCTTGAGTATGCCGGCATCACGCTCGATCACTCCCTTCAGCTCCAATGCGCCGAGTAGCTCAAGTATGGTGCCGATATTGGGAATCTCGTCGGGTACCGTCTCTCGCGCCACACGCAATAGTGCGTCCGGGGTGACGATGAGATGTCGTTTACGGCATTCACGAATCAATGCCACTAATGTGCGTTCCATTTCCGGCAGCTTGGCGATAATGATACGTTGTTGGGCTTCCTTCTCGGGATCGGGCTTCGGCTTGGCACGAAGATCCGGCATCTGATGCGACGAGGGCAGCTCTTCACCCTTGCTCTTGTTGGCACCGGCTTCGGCAGTTGCGCTCGCCGGCCCATCCTTGGATTGAACGAGTGTAGGCTGAGTATGCTTGGTCTTAAGACGTTTCGAATGACCTGAATCTTGTGACGACTCCTGTGACGCCGATGATTCCGAGGATGCTGGCGATAACGGAGTCGTTGCCGGCACTTCCATGGCCTCCTCGTTTTCGGACGAGTCCTGACCTGTGGATTTCGATATGCCGGGGCATGCTGCCATAACGGGCTTATGCCGTTCATGGCATATATCCTCGGTGGATGTGGCGGCACACAGAATCATCGCTCGTTGGTCGCCGATCATCTTATTGCACCCGGCGTTGCAAGGCTGATTGATGTCACCGGGAACCGCATACACTTCGCGCAGCAATTCGCATGCCCATCCCGCGGTGTTGAGCGCTCCGGAACGCAACCGGGCTTGCGTCACAATCAATGTGGAAGACATGGCCGCGATAATGCGGTTGCGGAGTAGAAAACGACGGGCTTCGGGAATCGTCCCTGGGCACAGTTCACTGATCAGTGCACCACCCTGCGCCTCGATACGTTCGAACAGCGTGCGGTTACGCATCGGTCCGATATGGTTGAGCCCGCCGGCGAATACGGCAACGGTTCTGCCCACATTGGCGGGTATTCTGCCGTGCAACGCATTCAACGCTCCCCAATGTGCCGCCGCATCCGTGCCCATCGCGCCTCCGGACACGACCAGATGCCCGGCAACGGCTGCCTGTTCGGCTACGGTGTGTGCCACATACCGGCCATATTCGGTCACGTCCCGTGAACCGACGATGCCGACCGGTTTGGCGCAACTGATCAATGCGCGTGGATCGCCTTTGATCCACAAACACAGCGGTGGCGCCCAATCGGAGCGAATGGACAGGTCGGCCAACTGCGAGGGCCAACATGGATGGCCAGGGCCGATAATCCATTGCGTGCCATCCATAGTGAACCAGTCGGCCAGTTGGATGATGTCTTGCGAGGGCAGGTCCATCATACGGTTATGCCAGCCGGCCAGTGCATTGCGGAAGGAGCGCATCGCGTTCGCCGACGCCTTGCGGCCCCATCGAGTGAGGCCGTCCACGAACATGCGGTCAATACGTGACAGCGCCGGGCCGCAGATTTCAGATGGCTGGCTTGGGTGGGATTGCGCCAACGCATGCCAGAGGGATTCGGCGTTTTCCGCGCCTTTGAGCGTGGCGTACATCATCACATCCGCACCATCAAGACAGAACGTGAGCGCGGCACGATACAACGTATCCGTGGGAGGTACGGGAATAGTGCGCGAAACGGCGAGACTCGTATCGGTGTGATCCACACTGCCTGCGGTGCCGCCAGATTGCCGGATATCAGTAGCGTTACTCATGTCATCCTCGTTCTCATTTCGATGCCCTGATGGACGTCCTGTTCAGTGGGGGATACGCGGCCGGCCAGATCGGCGAGCGTCCAAGACAGACGCATGGCGCGATCAGCCCCGCGCAATGTGAGTTGATGATTGGACAGGGCCCGATTGACCAATTCCATCGCTTTCAGCGATGTATTGGCGTGCAGCCATTTGCCCGAAGCTTGCGCGTTGCACACCCATCCATACTGTCTGAACCGATCTTTGGCCACTTGACGGGCACGAATCACACGAGCTTGTATCCCGGCACTGGACTCGCCGATTGGCTCGCTTTGCGCGGCAATGCGCGAGACTGGTGGCACCGCCATCTGAATATCCACACGATCCAATATCGGTCCGGACAATCGCGAGAAATAACGTATACGGTCTTTTTCCCGGCAAGCGCAACGTTCGCCGGTGCCGTAATAGTATCCGCACGGACAGGGGTTGGCCGCCATGATGAGTTGGAATGAGGCCGGGTAATAGGTGCTGCCTTTTGAACGGGAAAGCGCCACATACCCGGATTCCAATGGTTCGCGCAACGTCTGCAGGGCGCGTGCGCTGAATTCCGGTGCCTCGTCCAGAAACAGAATGCCTCGATGTGCGCGCGTGATTGCGCCGGGAACGGCGATGCCGCTGCCACCACCCACCAAGGCCGCCGTGCTGGCGGTGTGGTGCGGTGCCTCGAACGGCGGCATGTCGGTGATGCCGTACTGAGGCAGTATGCCGCACAGCGATCGAATCGATGCCACCTCCAGTTGTTCCGCCTCGTTCAACGGGCACATGATGCCGGGCATACGTGAGGCCAGCATGGTTTTGCCGCTGCCTGGTGGGCCGGTCATGATGAGATTATGCCCGCCTGCCGCCGCCACTTGCAGCGCCCATTTGGCATGCTCCTGACCCAGAACCTCGTTCATATCGCCACAATCGTTGGGATGACTTGTGGGCGATTGATCCGTGGTGGTCTCGTCGGTAACCGGTGTATCGGGAATCGTATAGGTGGCATCGCCGCCCATCAGTTCGATGAGCTCACCCACATGCCTCACGCCCACTACATCCAGTCCATCCACCATCGAAGCCTCGTCAAGATTGCGATGGGGAACAATCATTTTGCGCACGCCACGTTCCTCGGCATGCAGCATGATCGGGAGCAGCCCATGAATCGGCAGCACCGAGCCGTCAAGATTCACTTCGCCGAGCACAATGGTATCTTCTAGGCAATCATGCCCTATGGCACCCGCCGCACATAGGACGCTGGCCGCGATGGCCAGATCATGCGACGAACCGCGTTTGGGCATGGCCGCAGGGCTCATGTTCACGGTTACACGGGTTTGCGGCCAACCGAATCCAGTGGCTTGACACGCCGATTTCACGCGCTCGCGGGCTTCGGACAACGATGCATCTGGCAATCCGATGATGCTGAAGTATGGCAAGCCAGGGCTGATGAAAGCCTGCACTTGGACGATGAAGGCCTTAAGGCCAATCAGTCCGACTGAGAGGGCACTGCCGATAGCCATGTCTACTCCTTTCACAATGTGTTTCGCAACGTGGCTGTTTTTTTTGGGGGGGGGCTTCAGAAGGCATTTTCAATGTGATGCACGAGCGGCCTGCCCACCCGAAGCACGATGGTGACAACATCGAAACGGACCGCCGAATGCGGCACACGATTACGCCGGTCAAGCAGCCAATCGCAGGCGGCTTTCCTGAGATTGTGCTGTTTCGCCGGCGTAATGGCCTCTTGCGGATATCCGTAATGCATGGACCGGCGTGATTTCACTTCGACGAACACCACCGTGTACTCGGGATTGAGCATCACGATGTCCAATTCGCCGTAACGGGTATGCCAATTGCGGCTCAGGGTCATCCAACCATGTTCCTCCAGCCACGCGGCGGCATACTGCTCGCCGAGCGCGCCGAACTGTTTGGGCGTCAGATTGCGGTCGCCCATTGTGGCCGCAATCCGTTCCGAAGACAGCGTTGCCTGCGGATCAGGTGAAGCCAGCATGGGCTGGTGAAAGGCAAGACCGGCGTCGATGCCGGACTTCGTCGTCGACTGGGTAGGTGGTAAAGCGTTCATGATTCCACTGTGCGGGTTACTTATGTAAGAGCACAAGCGCAACCGGCAAATGTGGATACTATGACGCGGTTTGGCGTGTTGTGGATAACGTGTGGATGAAAACCCGGTTATCCACCATTAGTTCAGAAGGTTTACCAAGGCTCCCCAGCTGACTTACCTGTGGATGACAAACAACCCGCCGGGTTGTTCGCTAAACGCGTCAGACCCAGTGAGCGGAGAGGGGAGCCAAGGTGCGGTCACTTCACCAAATCGGTGAGTTCGCCAAGGCTCAGTTCGAAACTGACGCCACGATCCTCGAAATGCGGCTGGTTACGGGTGCTGACCATGGCGTGGCGCACGAACTCACCGGCGATTTCGGCCGACTCGGCCAGGTCGCGGCCGGCCATCACCGCGCCGCACAGGGCAGAGGCGAAGGCGTCACCCGTGCCATGAATCATGTATGGCAACTTCTCATGAGCCAGCTCGGTCTTGCCGGCAACACCAGTGGAAGCGCTGGCCACATAGTTGACGATTTTGCCATCGCCATGGTCGATGCCCTTCAGCACCACGTTCTTGGCACCCAACTCCAGCAGAGCACCAAGCAGCTCGTTAACCGTGGCCTCATCAATATCCTGGCCAGGATAGTCACGCTTGGTGAGAATGCTTGCTTCGGTGAGGTTCGGCATCAACGCGTCGGCACCATCGGCCAGCGCGCCCATTGCCTCGCACAGCTCCGGTGTGTACGTGGGGTACATTTCGCCGGCGTCTCCCATCACCGGGTCAACCAGACGCAGCGCGTTCGGATATTCGCGGTAGAGACGCTGAATGATTGCCACCTGATCGGGGGAGCCGAGGAAGCCTGAATACACGCCATCCAGCTCCACGTCTTCCTTCTGCCAGGCATCCAAGTAACCGGAGAGAATATCCGTGGTGTCATGGAACGTGAACACTGCATAGCGCGTGTGCGCCGAGAACAGGGCGGTCGGCACCGGGCACACATCGCAGCCGGCGGCCGAGAGAATCGGAATCGCGGCGGTCAGCGAGCACTTGCCGTAACCGCACATGTCGTGCACGGCGGCCACGCGCGGAATATAGTTCGGATCACGGTCATACAGTGTTACATCGGTCATGTCTGTTCGAATCCCTTCACCATGTTGGCGGAATAATTCATTGGCGATGTTTGACTGTAGTCGTTCGTCATGTAAACCATGTAACCGGGCGGCAGAAAATGAAACAGACGTCATCACCGAGCGGGCAAACCGTCTTGGTGACGGGTGGAACAAGCAATCATCACGGACACTTGAGCCATGCGCGAAAGGCATGGCAGCGATATCACCGTGACCGCAGTCGACCTTGAAAACGCATGCGTGCGGCCCGGCGTGTCGCGATAATTTCAACGACTTTTTCGTGACTTCTGACAGTCGCTCACGTCAATGATCCCAAGGCTTTATAAGCCCTTATAGGCAAGTCCGATAACGTTCAGCTTGCGCCGCGCGGCCCAAGCGTCGTAACTTCATAACCAACACCTCGCCAACCGCCCGAACACGGCAGGCGGGTGGCAAGGAAAAATCCTCGCGACCTAGCACAACCAAGGAGAATACCATGGCCGAGAACAACAAGAAGTACCGTTTTGAAACCCTGCAGCTGCATGTGGGCCAGGAGCAGGCCGACCCGGCCACCGATTCCCGCGCCGTGCCGATCTACCAGACCACCTCCTACGTCTTCCACAACTTCGATCACGCTGAGGCCCGATTCGGCCTTGCCGACCCGGGCAACATCTACGGCCGTCTGACCAACTCTACCCAGGGCGTGTTCGAAGACCGTATCGCCGCTCTTGAAGGTGGTACCGCAGGCCTTGCCGTCGCCTCTGGTGCAGCCGCCGTGGAATACGCGGTGCGCAACATCACCCAGTCCGGCGACCACATCGTCGCCGCCAAGAACATCTACGGCGGCACCTTCAACCTGCTGCGCCACACTCTGCCGCGCGACGGCATCACCACCACCTTCGTTTCCGCCGAGAACCCGCAGGAGTTCGAGGACGCCATCCAGGAGAACACCAAGCTCGTCTACTTCGAGACCTTCGGCAACCCGAACGCTGATCTGCCGGACTTCGAGGCAATCTCCGAAATCGCCCACAAGCATCACCTGCCGGTGATCGTGGACAACACCTTCGCCACTCCGTACCTGTTCCGCCCGCTGGAGCACGGCGCCGACGTGGTGGTTGAATCCGCCACCAAGTTCATCGGCGGCCACGGCACCACTTTGGGTGGTGTGATCGTCGAAGGCGGCAAGTTCAACTGGGCCGAGGTGCCGGGCAAGTTCCCGACCCTGACCGAGCCGGACCCCTCCTACCACGGCCTGAACTTCTACGAGGCTCTCGGCGGCACCGCCTTCGTGACCCGTATCCGCGCCATCCTGCTGCGCGATACCGGTGCCACCCTGTCTCCGTTCGCCGCATTCTTGCTGCTGCAGGGCACCGAAACCCTGTCCCTGCGTGTTGAGCGCCACGTCCAGAACGCGCTGAAGGTCGTCGAGTACCTGCAGACCGTGCCGGAAGTCGAGTTCGTTTCCCACCCGTCCATCCCGGACCGTCCGGATCACGACCTGTACGAGAAGTACTTCCCGAACGGAGCAGGCTCCATCTTCACCTTCGATATCAAGGGCGGAAAGGATGCGGCTCGCGTCTTCATCGACAATCTGCACCTGTTCTCTCTGCTTGCCAATGTGGCCGACGCAAAGTCCCTCGTCATCCACCCGGCTTCCACCACGCACTCCCAGGAGACCCTGGAGGAGCTCGAGGACCAGGGCATTCACCAGGGCACCATCCGCCTGTCCATCGGCACCGAGAACATCGAGGACATCCTCGATGACCTGAAGGGCGGCTTCGAAGCCCTTCGCGCTTCCGGCTTGGCCAAGTGAGGTCGACAGGAGGGTTGACGGCCCGATGAGAAGGGGCGCGATGCTAATGGGGTGCATCGCGAATCATCGAGCCGCATGGGGCGCCTTCCGCCTGATCGTTTGACCCAAGGAGTAGAAAGCTCGCACTGATGTCATGCAGTGCGGGCTTTCTTGCGTCTGTATGCCTCACACTGTTTGCGCAGAGGCATGAATAGTGTGAGATCTGAGACGACATAATCCTCAAGGATGAGGGCCGGCGCGTGGCCGACCGCCCAATTCAGTCTGGCGCACGATGGGGCGCGCCGTTATTTCTTCATAAGTTGGAATCATCATCCGGGCATAAGGCCCGGCCAAATATGGAGAGACATTATGAACGTGCAGAACCCGGCCGCATCGCGCGGCATCGCTATTCAGGCCGTCGACTTGGTCAAGAACTACGGCACTGGCAGCAATATGGTCCATGCCCTGCGCGGCGTGAACGTGAGTTTCGAACGCGGCAAATTCACCGCCATCATGGGCCCGTCCGGCTCCGGCAAATCCACGCTTATGCACACGCTCGCCGGCCTCGACTCCGCCACATCCGGGCATATTCTTTTCGGCGGGGCAGACCTGACCTGCATGGACGACAAGCAGCTCACCTTGCTACGTCGCCACAAGATCGGCTTCATCTTCCAAAGCTTCAACCTGTTGCCCATGTTCACCGCCGAACAGAACATCCTCATGCCACTGACTCTCGCCGGAGACAAGCCCGACCGCGCCTGGTTCGACCTGCTTGTCGATACCCTGGGACTGAAGCAGCGCCTGAACCACCGACCGAATGAACTGTCCGGTGGCCAGCAGCAGCGCGTGGCCATCGCCCGCGCGCTGATTACCAAGCCGAAGCTGGTGTTTGCTGACGAGCCGACCGGCAACCTCGACTCCGTTTCCAGCGCCGAAGTGCTCGGCTTCCTGAAGCGTTCGGTCAACGAGCTTGGCCAAACCATCGTCATGGTCACGCACGATGCGGTGGCCGCCTCCTACGCCGACCGTGCCATCGTATTCGCCGACGGACAGATCGTGGCCGACGAGGCGAATCCCACTGCCGAAACGATGAACGAGCTGCTTATGGCCGAACGCGAACGTGCCACGCGCACTGCCGTCACCAGCACACGCGCCGACACGCTCGCCCGTCTTGCCGGCGTAAAGGATGTGCCCAACCTGCCCATCACCGACGCTCCATTGCCCCCAGCTGGGAGAACCGGCACCATGCGCCATGCCCGCGCCGCCGCACAGCACGCTCGCTGAGCCGGAAAGCGAGAGACAGGACACCCCCATGTTTTCCATCACTCTGAAACTTATGAAGAAAAGCGCCAGGATGCTGATTCCGGCAGGCATCGCCATCCTGATCGGCACTGCGTTCATCGCCGCTACCTTCCTGTTCGGCAACGCGATGAACGATGCGCTTGCCGCCCAGAACACCGCCCAGCTCGGCGGCGCGAACTACGTGATCAGCCCGGATAGCGGCAAGGACCTGACCGATAAGGACCAGGACTACATCTACACGCGCACGGTTAACGACTTCCAGCTTGACCGCATCCGCGCCACCGAAGGCGTCAAGGACGCACGCGCCAGCTATGCGGGTTCCGTGACCGTAACCCGTGGCAACAAGCATGCCAGCAGCTACGTCATCACCACCGCCGCAAAACGTACGCTGCTGCCGGTCACCATCACGCAAGGAGACCAGCCGGCGGACAGCAACGAGATTGCCCTGACCAAGTCCGTAGCCGACCAGCTTGGCGTCAAGGTAGGGGACCGTGTGACCGTCAACTCGCAGGCGGCGCAGTATGCGGGCAAGACCGGCGATTCGGCCGGTAATACCGGTGACGCTGGTGATGAGTCGGCCCAGAACGCCGATGGCACGAGCTCGCACGACGGTGATTCCGATGCCGCGTCCGGCGTGTCCGCCTCATCCGATGGCGCCAACACTGCCGACTCCGGCATGACCGTGCGCGTGGTAGGCCTCACCGACGACCCGAACGGTGCCTACGCCTACTACGGTGGCGCTTCCGTGCTTTCCGACAACGTTATTACCGCAATGGCCGGTAGCAACGATTTCGGCAACCTGCCTGTCTACCTCGTCTATCTCGATATCGACGATGCCAGCGACGCGGCCACGGCGTCCACCGTAAAACAGGTCAGCACACTGCTTCCTAAGCATTTCAGCGTGCAATCCCGTGCCGCGCTCGTCGAAGAATCCGTCAAAAACATGAGTTCGGGCGAAACCAGCATCACCACCATCTTCCTGCTGAGCTTCGGCATACTTGCCATGCTGGTCGCGGCACTCGTCATCGCCAACACCTTCCAAGTGCTCGTGGCACAGCGCCGCCGCACACTCGCCCTGCTGCGCACCATCGGCGCGAACAAAAGCCAGCTGTATGTCTCCGTGCTGTTTGAAGCCGGTGTGCTGGGACTGATCGCCTCCGCACTGGGAGTGGGCCTGGGCATCGGACTCATGGCCGCACTATGCCAGTCGGGCCTGATGAAAGCCACCGGCATGACCATGCGACTGGTACTATCCGGTCCGGTGTTCACGGTGCCGATGGCATTCGGTATCATTATGACGGTGATTGCCTCGCTAGGCTCCGCGCGTTCCGCTACCGCCGTCACCCCGCTGGAAGCGTTGCGACCCATCGAACTGACCGACACGCGACGGGCCGGTGTGGTCCGCGCCGTGATTTCCATGCTGCTGATTGTGGCCGGCGTGGCACTGTGCGCATTCTCTGTATGGCAGATGTCCGAGAACATCGCCGGACGTGATTCAATGGCCGACAAGCAGTATCCGCTGGTGCTGCTCGCCGCCATCATCGGATGTGCATTGATTTTCCTTGGACTGGTGCTTTCCGCCACGTTCTGGCTACCGGTGCTCATGCGCGGCGTGGGCGCGCTGGTTGCACTGGCCGGTCCGTCCGCCAAAGTGGCACATGCGAACATTCAGAAGAACCCGCGCCGCGTGGCCGCCACCGGTGCCGCACTGCTTATCGGCGTGACGCTGGTCTCCACCATCGCCACCGGTGCCGCCAGCGCCAAGCAAACCATGAACGAGGCGCTGACCACGCGCTACAGCGTCGACATGATTGCCGCTGGCACCGATATGACTGGCAAACAGGCCAGCGAGGCAGCCAAAGTCAAGGGCGTTCAGAGCAGTATCTACGCGCCGACCCGCATGATGACCATGAAGGATGCCGACGGCAAGAGTCTGAGTGTGCTGGTCGTGGGCGTGGATGGCGTCGACGCGCTGCGCAAGGTGGTGCGCTCCGATTCGTCCGGTGTGACCATTGATGGCGATTCCGTACTGATGCCCAAGTATTCCGCCGCTACAGGCAAGGATATTCCGCTGGACAAGAGCGTTACGTTCACGGCTGGAGCGGCCGAAGCGCAAGCCGATGCCACCAATGGTCCGTCCGGTAATGATGCGAACGGCAGCGCCGAAAACGGCAATGGACAATCCGGCGGCACACAGACGCTGACGCTCAAACCGCGGAAGGTGGACTATCGCCGCATCGCCTCCAACTACGCCGCGGTCGCCTTCGTAGACGCCAGCCACTTCACCAACGGTGGAATCAAGGCTGACGGGCATATCATGCTTATGCGCATTGACACCGAAGGCGCGGGTGTTGCGTTGAACGACGTATTCACCAACGTGCAGAATGTGTTCTCCGCCAGTGCGGGTGTTACCGTGACCGGTCCGGTGGCCGAACGTACGCAATGGGAGACCATGATCAACGGCATGATGGCATTGTTGGTCGGTTTGATTGCGGTGGCTGTGCTCATCGCCTTGGTCGGTGTGGCGAACACGCTGAGTCTGTCGGTGATCGAACGCACACGCGAATCCGCCACCTTGCGTGCCATCGGCATGACGCGCGGCCAACTGCGGCGCTCGCTGGCGGTGGAAGCTTTGCTGCTTTCGCTCGTCTCCGGCGTGGTGGGAGTGGTATTGGGTACCCTGTTCGGCTGGCTTGGATCCTACATGGTGTTTAGTTTGTACGGCGACACCGTGTTCCCGTTCGAATGGGCCACCAACGGTGTGGTGCTCGGCGTTGCCGCGCTCGCCGCTCTGCTGGCCAGCGTGGCACCCGCCCGCCGGGCCGTCAAAACGCCACCCGTCGAGGCCTTGGCCGAGGCGTAGAGCAATAAGCTCCCTCATCAGAGGGAGCTTTGTTACACCAGCCCGTTATCGTACGCGAAGACTACAGCCTGTACGCGGTCACGGGCGTTGATTTTGGCGAGGATGTGCGCCACGTGGGTTTTGACGGTGGGAAGAGAGATAAAGAGCTTGTCCGCGATCTCCTGATTGCTCAGACCATGGGCGATCTCCACCAGCACCTCGCGTTCACGGTCGGTAAGCAGATCCAGTTCGGGATCGGTGTATGCCGGGCGTGACGTATTGGAACCGTCGGAAGCGGCTCCGGCAGGGGAGGGGATGCCGGTCATCGAGCCGGCACCGTTGCGGGCCGCACCGCCAGAGACGCCGCCGGCGGAACCGTACATGGCACCGGAGCGCGCGACATCGCCGGTCAGCGAACCATGCTGCGCGTAACCGTCCTGCATCATCTTTTCGATGAGTCGCTTGGTGGCGGAAGGCGCGATGATCGCATTGCCTTGGAATACAGTACGAATCGAATTGAGCAGCGTCTCCGGTTCGGTGTCCTTGAGCAGGAAGCCCGAGGCACCGGCATTGATGGCAGCCATCACATACTCGTCCAAATCGAACGTCGTCAGAATGATTACGCGCGTCGGCCGGTCGTCAGCCGATTCGGCCGAGATGGTCGCGTTGGCGGCCGGGCTGGCCGAATCGGCCGCGTCGCCCGGCGCGGCGGAGAGCGAGGTAATACGGCTCGTGGCCTCAATGCCATCCATGCCGGGCATGCGCACATCCATCAGCACCACGTCGGGATGCAGGGATTCCGCCAACGCCACGGCTTGGGCGCCGTCGGACGCCTGCCCGACCACCTCCATATCCGGCTGCGAACCAATGACCATGGCAAAACCGGCACGCACCAGCTCCTGGTCGTCCGCAATAATCACGCGAATGCTTCTGCTCTCGTTCATGCTCTCCACTGTATCCGTTTCCTATCGGAGCGCCGCTCCATAAACACCCTGATTGTTCCCTGAGTTCTTATTGGGCAAGTCTCTCACCGGGGTAACGTTCCCGCGTGCTGCATCTGATTATCCAACGAAGCCGCCGGTCGCAACTGCATATCCGGCTGCACACCCTCATGGGTCTCGTCGCTGAACCCGGTTTCACGCAACACTTTCAACAGCTGACGCATATGAGCCAATGCGGCGCGCCCCCGAGCGCCAATCGCGGCAAAAGCCGCTGCAATCTGCATACTATCAGGCGCAGGTTCGGCGTTGAGCATCACCAGTCCCTCATCAGCCTGCGCAATCACCGATTCCAGCGTGGTCAGTACTTCGGTTTGCATCGTCGCACTAATACGGTTGCGCTCTAAGTTGGCCGCCAGCACCTTTTGCCGCTCCTGCTCGGCTCGCAGCGCCTCCTCGCGTTGCAACAGCACCAGAGCGTTTGCGCCACGCGAACGGCTCCATCGAGCCATCGCAATGCAGGCAAAACCGACCAACATGATTCCCCCGCCCGGCAGCAAGCCGGACAAAACCAGCCTCCATTTTGAGAGCATGGAACTACCATCGGGCAAAAACAGATGGAACAGCTGACTGTATCCATTCCACCCAGTCATCACCTTGATGCCCGCAAGCCACGAATCGGCTGCCAGCGCCACGCTCACCCAGCGCCAAGCGGACTCTCGTCCATACAATACCGCCGAATACACGGGTACCATCGCAAACATATTGATGGTCAAAATCGATGGCAAGAACAACAGTTGCACAGCAGACAGCACCGCCATCGCCAGCGCGCTGCCCTCTGGGAAGCGGCGGCGGAACGCCAAAGGCGAGAGCATAATAATCGTCAGCGTTATAGTCGGCACGTGGTTCGGCGAATACGGGGCATTGCCGATCATTCGCAAATCGCCATACGTGGCGGAATCAAATAGCGCAATCAGCACGATAGTGGCGATAACGTCCATCAGAAGATAGTGCCGCTCGGTCCACTGCGCAAATCGACCCACCCAGTTCGACTCATGCGCATCTCCTTGGTCGAGTACTTTGGGACGCGCCCGATCCATCAATCCTCGTATACGCGAGATAACGGTTAGCACCGGATCCTCCGTATCGGTGCCAGACTGTGGGGCAGCAGGGGAGAGCGGAATCGTAGCCGCCACAATAAAGCCACCATTCGGCCCTGGACCGGCCTGCACGCTGCCACCCAACGACTCAATGCGTTCGTGCATACCAACCAATCCGTATCCGGGCTTATGACCGTCTGCTGCAGACGTCGCGCCACGGCCGTTATCGGATACGGTAATCGACAGCACATCGTTTGACCAGATTTCATCGATGGTGGCTTTAGCACCCTCGCCCGCATGTTTGCGCGTATTGGTCAGCGCTTCCTGCACAAGACGGAACACGGCGGTTTCCGCGTCGGCGGACAGCCGGTCAGGTTGCGCTTTGCCGGTCATATGCCGGGACACCACCAGATGTCCATCAAACAGCGAATCGATGTCGGCATATCCGGTACTGCCACTCGCACCGAACACATTGAACAGACGCTGCATATCATGCTGCGCGCGTTCGGCCTCATGCCGAATCGTACCCATCGTGTGCTTGGCGATGGCCAGATCATGCGCACCCGCATACCGGCCGCCATCCGACTGCACGATGATCGTCGACAGCGTATGGGCCACCACATCATGCATATCGCGGGCAATGCGCGCACGCTCGGCCAGCGCCGCGATATGCGTCTCCTCTGCTTCCCGGGCCACGATGGAAGCATTGCGTTCGCGCATGGCCGTGAGCGTGGCCTTGCGCGCACGCTGCCATAACGCCATGATGATAATGCTCAGCACGCTGATTTCCATGCACAGCGCCTGCACGCCCATATCCCGCAGCATTTTGATTCCGCAGTTGGATACGCTCGGCTCGCTGATGAGACCGGGAGAGGCCGGGCATGTGGGCATGGTGACGGCGGTGGGCAGCCAGCTGGTCCAGGCGGTCCAAGCATTGGAGGATTCGCTCTTGAATAGCGGACCGACATTTAACGACACCGCCCAGACCGCAGCCGCGGCCAATCCCATGGCAAAGGCGGTGATAATGAATCGCAAGGAATGCTTGGGATTGCCGTACACGAGCACCGAATACAGGATGATGAGCGTATAGAAGTCGCCGTAGGTCATTGACGGGCCGAAGATGAGATGGGCTGCGGTCAGAGCCACGAACAGCCATGCGGCGATTTCCGGCTGGTATCGTCGCAGCATCAGCGGTACGAACGTCGGTAGCGACCAGAACAACAATGAATAATTGTTCGACACGAACAACAGTCCGGGATTCGAAGAGGAACTGGTGGAACTGATGAGCAGGATGGATCCGAATGTCAGTACTGCGGCGAGCAGGGTATCCCATAGCAGGGTGTGACTCGGCTTCCGAGCGAACCATGCCCTCACGTGCGCGACCATTTCCATATGTCCCAAGGCTAGCGTGTCCGTTAACAAGCTGACATCACCCTTCAGACGGATTTGTGGGCTAGAGTTTGAGCCATGACATTGCTGAGCAAATACTATGTACCGGGCCTCGCCATCGAAGACCATTCCATTGACGTACCTCTCGATTGGTCCGGCCATGAGCCAGGCCAAGCGTTCGACGGCGAAACCATCAAACTGTTCTACCGTGTGGTCACCACGCCCGAACATGTTCATGATGATCTGCCGCTGCTGATATTCCTGCAAGGTGGTCCTGGCGGATCCGGCCCGCGTTTGAACAGCCCTACTTCCGATGGGTGGATTGAAGAGGCAACCAAGCATTTCCGCGTGATCCTTCCGGACCAGCGCGGAACTGGACGTTCTTCCCGAGTGGATACGCACACGATGGCGCGATTGGCCGCCGCTCACGAGGATGATGCAGCCGGTGCCGCCCGCGCTCAAGCTGATTTTCTGAAGAAGTTCCTTGCCGATTCCATCGTGCGTGACTTCGAACATCTGCGCCTGACCGAATTCGGTGGCCGCAAGTGGGTGACGATGGGCCAAAGCTACGGCGGCTTCCTGACCCTGACCACACTGTCCCTGTTCCCGGCCGGCGTAATCGCCAGCTTCACCACCGGCGGCATCCCGCACGTGCCGGCCGACGCCGCTGAAGTGTACGAGCATACCTTCCCGCGCATGGTGCGCAAGACGACTCAGTTCTACGAGCGCTACCCACAGGACAAGGAGCGCGTGGCCGCCATTGCCGACAAGCTGCCGACTACTGCGGAAGTCGCCGAATTCGTTGGCAAACTCACCGATTCCGTACTGAATCCGATGGCTGGTACCGATGTGGAGCATCGACTTGGCGTGATCGCCGGCATGGCCGCCCACGGCTTCCCGCTGATGCCGAACGGCGACCCGCTCACCGTCGAACGCTTCCAGTGCTTGGGATCCGACTTTGGCATGAAGCCGAGCTTCGAGCGTGTCCATTGGATTCTTGATGACGCCTTCCTTGATGGCGATGGTTCCGCTTCTGCCGACTCGCCGTTGTCTGACGAATTTTTGACCAAGGTGATGAACGCCACTTCGTCGCGCCCGCTGTACTGGCCGCTGCAGGAGTTCATCTACGCCAACGGTGAGATGGAACAGCCGATTCGCTGGGCCGCCCAGCGCGTGCGCGATGGCAAGCCCGAATTCGGTGCTGATGAACGCCCGCTCAACTTCACCGGCGAGGCCATGTTCCCGTGGGTGTTCGAACAGGAGTCTGCGTTACGCCCGTTCAAGCCGGCCATGGACCTGCTCATGGAAGACACGCACTTCGGCGTGATCTATGACGAAGAACAGCTGGCCCGCAATGAGGTGCCGCTGCAGGCCGCCGTTTACTTCGACGACATGTATGTCGATTCCGGTATGCAGCTCGACACCTTGAGCCGCGTGGGTAAAAGCCACTACTGGACCACCAACGAATTCGAGCATGACGGTCTGCACGGCTCGCTCGTCTTCAAGCACCTCTACACCGAAGCCCTCAACCGAGGCGACCTCGAAGAACTGTTCTGACTCAAGGAAGCAAGCTCCCTCTGATGAGGGAGCTCTGTATGCATGCACGAAAGGAAAACGTATGACTCAGAACCTCACCATCGGTTTTATCGGATATGGCAACATGGCCCAGGCCATCGCCCAAGGCTTCGTTGACGCGGGCGTGGTCACCGGCGGCCAGATGATTGCCTGCGCCGCCCACTACGACAAGCTTGAGAAGACCACCGCCGAACTTGGCGTGCGTCCGTTGCACAATGCGCTGGAAGTGGTGACGGCCGCTGACGTGGTCATCATCGCCATCAAGCCCTACCAGATTGCCGCCGTTGTCAAGCCGCTGGCCGACGAACTTGCCAAGCCGGGCAAGATCGTCGTCTCCATCGCTGCCGGCTGGAATCTCAAGAAGTACCAGGACCTGTTCACCACCAAAGGCGGCGAATCCGTCGACCCTCCGGACATCCATATCCAGTGCACCATTCCGAACACTCCGATGGCCGTGGGCAAGGGCGTGCTCGTCACCGAATCCGTCAACACCCTGACCGACGACGAAACCGAAACCTTCGAAAGCCTGTTCGGCCCCATCAGCCTCATCGAGCGCGTGGACACCGCGCATATGAACATCGCCATGGTGATGGCTGGCTGCGCGCCCGCCTTCACTGACATGTACATCGAGGCCTTGGGCGACGCCGGCGTGCAGTACGGTCTGCAGCGAGCCACCGCCTACCGGCTCGCCGCCAAGATGGTCGAAGGTGTCGGCGCGCTCTACATGGCCACCGAAACCCACCCCGGTGCCATGAAGGACGCCGTCTGCTCGCCCGGTGGTACCACCATCAAGGGCGTCGCCCAGCTCGAAAAGGACGGTTTCCGCGGCTCGGTCATCGACGCCGTCGACGCCATCGTCGGCTGACTGCCAATCAGAGTTCGCGTATATTCGCATATCACAGTCAAAGCCTTCGAGCCGTATGCTCGGAGGCTTTTGCATATGGCCGGTTCACCACATGCAGGTTCAAGGTGTCCAGCTTCTCCCTAGACTTGGAATCATGTCTCTTACTATCGGAATCGTCGGACTGCCCAACGTCGGTAAGTCCACCATGTTCAACGCACTGACCCGCAACAACGTGCTGGCCGAAAACTACCCGTTCGCCACCATCGAGCCGAACACCGGCATCGTGCCGTTGCCGGACAAGCGCCTGCCGGTACTGGCCAAGCTGGTCCACACCGAAAAGGTCGTGCCCGCCACGGTGACCTTCGTGGACATCGCCGGCATCGTCAAGGGCGCCTCCGAAGGCGAAGGCCTGGGCAACAAGTTCCTGGCCAACATCCGCGAGGCGGACGCGATCTGCGAGGTCGTGCGCGCCTTCGAGGACGACGACATCGTCCACGTCAACGGCAAGGTGGATCCGGCCGACGACATCGACACCATCAACACCGAGCTGATCCTCGCCGACCTGCAGACCATCGAAAACGCGCTGCCCAAGCTGGAGAAGGATCTGCGCGGCAAGAAGATCGAGCCGGCCTACATGGACGCAGTCAAGCAGGCAAAGACCATCCTTGAAGCTGGCGAGACGCTCGACAAGGCCGCACGCGAGGGCCGCTTCGACAAGGATTCCGTCTACGACCTGCATCTGATGACCGCCAAGCCGTTCATCTACGTGTTCAACGTGGACGACAACGAGCTGGCCAACAAGGATCTTCAGGCCAAGCTCGCCGCTTCCGTGGCCCCGGCGCCGGCCGTGTTCCTCAACGCTCAGTTCGAGGCAGACCTGACCGAGCTCGACGAGGCGGATGCCCGCGAAATGCTGGCCGACGCTGGCTTGAGCGAGTCCGGCCTCGACCAGCTGGCCCGCGTGGGCTTCGACATCCTCGGCCTGCAGACCTTCCTGACCGCAGGCGTCAAGGAAGTGCGCGCCTGGCAGATCCACAAGGGCTGGACCGCCCCGCAGGCCGCCGGCGTGATCCATACCGACTTCGAAAAGGGCTTCATCAAGGCCGACATCGTCTCCTACGACGATTTCGTGGCCGCCGACGGCTCCATGGCCAAGATCAAGGAGGAAGGCAAGCTCCGTCAGGAGGGCCGCGACTACATCATGGCCGACGGAGATATTGTGGAGTTCAAGTTCAATGTGTCCAAGTAGTTTTCCTCGGCTCCCCTTCCTGAGGGGAGCCGTCGCTGAAAGCGACTGAGGGGAGTGTTGCGGAAAGGTCCGAGCAGTGTTGGTTGCCCGGACCTTTCTTCATGTTACGAACCTTTATGAACATCGTTGAGATGAGATGTTTGCGTCCACCTTTCTTCATTTAGGTTTCCGCGTTCTCGTCGGCTCCTGTGGCGAGAACATTCCTCAATGATTTCGATACCTGTATTTTCAGCGGACGTTTTCCGGTCTGTACGACCAGCCCCGCGGCCAAGAGCTCTTCCACGTATTTCCTTGCGCTCTGTTTGGACAGTCCGATGTGATGGGCCACTTCGTCCAACGACATGGATTTGGACGAGTCGAACAGCTCTTCCTGAATCACGCCATAGAGCACCGAGACGGCATTGCGCGATAGGCCATGCCTCTTTTCAAGCTGTGTACAGAGTATCCGACCTTTGTCGAGCTGATCGACCTTGATACTGAGTTCGTCAATCAGCTCATCCTGGGCTTGTTGGATGAATCCGAGGATGGTGTTCACGAAGAGCGTGAGTTCGCCGCAGTTCAGCTTGTCCTCCGCCTCCATGAATGCTTTGTAGTAGGCGTTCTTGTTCTCCGCGATGGTGCGGGACAGGGATAGCACGGTGGGCATAGTCAGGTCGTGGTTCAGGTACAGGGCCAGGAGATACCGGCCGGTCCTGCCGTTGCCGTCGTAAAACGGGTGAACATACTCGAACAGGAAGTGCGACATGATGGCCGACTGCAGCCGGGGAATCTCGTCGGAGGCCGTGAGGTGGATCATGTCGGTGAGGAGTGCGCCGATGTTGCCTTCGCCTTTGACTCCGTTATGGATCGCGAGGCCGTGCGGCCCCTGTATTTCCACATCGCCTTTCCGGAACAGGTCGCCGTCCGGCTGATCGCTCTCATCGATTTCGTCGGGCACGACCTTGTCATAGATGTCGCGGATGTCGGCGATGCCCGCCGGCAACGCGGAGTCCTTGTCCGTGAGGTTCAGGTACAGCTTGGCAAATTCGCTGAACCGCGCCTTGGAGTCGTCGCCGTCCCTCCTTGCCTTGTCGGCCGCGTCCACGGCGTCCTGGGTTTCCTCGCGGGTGCTGCGCACGCCTTCCATCTCGTTGGTGGCGAACAGTTCCTCACTGATGGAATGCCGTATGTAGTCCCAGCGCATGATGCCGGGAATCTGGTTCCAGAGCCGTGATACGCGCCTTTCGGCGAGAAGTATATTTTCCGTGAGCAGGGTCGTCTCGCGTGGCGTGGCGGAGAACAGTTCGCCCAATGGCGTGATGACCCCGGTCCTGAATGTGGAATCTGCCTCAAGCCGCTGCCGTGCGAGTGTCGCATGGTTATTGAAGGAATCGACTGACCTGTCGGCATGGAACAGCCTTGCCAAACTTCTATACTTCATATCCATGAGAGAGACTCGCTTCCCAAAGAGCATCCTTGATTGTAGAAAGTATAAGATAGAGAAGGAAATGAGTCAATAAACAACTATAAAATCATGGATAATACAAAAATATAGTTGTGCGCATGACTGCGTGTGAGTGACATATGCCATATGAAACATTGCGGGAATAAGCAAAGCATTTGAGGCAGCGCTGAAAATGAGGGTCTTGAAGCTTGTGTCCCGTATTCTTTCTCCATTCCGCGATAAACATCGTGACGAGACGCAAAGAGACACGATAAACCGCCTCAGTGTTTACGAAGAGCAGCTATAGGCGGTTTCAAGTATGCAGTATTGAGATGGGTTATGCGGCGAGTTCCGCGGGCGCACGCTCGTCTAGTTTGGAATAGGGGATGACGGTCACTCCGTTGGAGTCCTTCTTCGTGTCATCCCGTCCGAACATGATGTCTTTCACGACGTCCTTGTCGAATCGGTTCGGTGCCTGGCAGAACCGGGTCGGATGGTTGGCGCTACGCTGGAACAGCACCCTCTTCTGTTCTGTAACGGCATCAGTACAATGTTCGTAATGAACAGTTGTTCGCGCAAGGAAATGCCGGCATATGGTGCGTCATGTTCAAAGCATAGAGATTCATTATCCGGCCTCAACGAGAATGATTTGGTTCTAGCGCAATACATGCTTTCACGACACATGCTTTCGTAATACATACGTTGGTCAGAAGATATTGCGCTAGAACTCAGCAGTCACCGCACGTGGTCCACGATGTCGTTGACCTTGGCCGTATCGATATCGCGCTCGCCGAATGCCTGCCGCTCGTAGGTCAGGTCGATGTGGTGTTCGTGTGCGTAATCGATGATACGGCGAGCCAAATCGGCAATGTCGCCGGACTTGTTGAAGGAACGGCCACGCAGCAGCACGCGTTGCATAAGAGGGCGCATCGCCTTGACCAACTTGTACCGGTCTGACTTCACCTTCACCATCCAACCGTCGGCAAAATACAGCACCACGCCTTCGCGCAGACTCGCCTTGGCGTCGCCGATTGCCTGGGCGACTTCTTCCGGCGAATGGCAGATCGCCACCGTTTCCGGCCGCACGAAGCCGCCGGCAAGAGTGAACGTTTCCTCGCCAGCGGCATCGATGGAGAACGATTCGGCATTACGAATCAGATGCAGCAAGCGCAGCCCGGATGATTCGTATCCAACGATGTGCCGGTCGGACTCGCGATCGATGACTTCAAACGCCGCCGTGACATTCCACTCATGCAACATACGCCACAATTCGGCACGTACCGCTGAATCTGAAGGAAACAGGCGCTCGATAAGCGCGGAATAATCCGTTTGCCCCGACTTCGACCAGAAGCGGAACAATCCAGGAGTTCCCGCCGCGCCCACGAGCCCGAGAAATCCGTTCTCCTTGTGCTCAACGCGCACGGGCAACGACTCTGGATGTTCTTGAGCGTGATTGACGACTTGGGTGAACGACGTCTCCTCCGTCTCGTCCACAGCAAAGAACTTCTCGAACCCGCGTTGTACCACCTGACCGTTGCCGCCGACAAAAAGCCCTCGCGCATTGATGGTGCGATCCGTCCACCGATGTTCACGAAATGCCTCTGCAGTGAAATTGCACGCATACACGTCTGTTTCGCCGCGCACCGGAATAACCCGAACGTAAGGGTCCGCGCGCATACGCTCCAACAGGTTTCCATTCGGATCGCCCGGTTCCAACGGGCGGAACATCGCGGTGTGAAAACGCTTCCAGGACGAACGAATGTAATCTTCCGGAACACGGTCAGCGGTATCACGCGCCGCATTGCGACGCAACAATTCGTCCAGAGGAACGTCAAAATCCCTCGTTTCCCACAGTGCGCCATGCCGTTGAGCGAGTAGCGCCAGTTCGGCTGCATACCGGGGATTAGCGTGTTGCGCATCCGCCACCACATCCCACCCCGCATCCAATGCGTCGGCAATCATGTGCCGTCCCATGGCAACCACCATGTCATTGAATCGCTTGCCGTGCTCGGATTGCAGTCGGTCTCGGGCCTGTGCCGAGCCGGCGATCATGAGCCGAATGTCATCGAGAGAAATCACGCAATGCGGCCACGTGTTGGCGGGGTCCTCACACCATGAGCGTGCCCACGTGGACTTGCCTGAAGCGGGCAGTCCTCGCAGAATAATGAGCTTTGCCATAGCCAAGCTCCTTTCGTTGTGCTGTGGGGCGAGACAGGTGCCAGCGATGGCATAAGGTTCTGCTCGCCCCAATATTGCTTGTATTATGATTCGGCTGCCGAAACCGAGCCGCCTGGTTCCTGCTGTGCGGCGGAGTCGAGCATATCCAGCGGTGATACGCGCGTTGAATCGGTCGCGTGTGCATGGAACCAGTCGGCAATCTGTGTTTCGCTTACCGGTTGCAGATTCCATGCGTCCAGTCCAACGTTGAGGGCTTCGTGGCGTGCGCCCTCCGGAGACAGCTGGTGCGTGTGACCATACAGCAGACGATGTCCGTCGAACGGCAATGCCTGATCGCGGAAACGTACGGCATCATCCGGCCAGCCATAGGCAAGATCCTCACGGTAGGGGAAATGCGATAGATTGACGGTCTCCGTCGCCTGCGGTCGGCCAATTTCGAGACCGGTCAGCTCCGCCGTGCTGTTCGGCTCAATCGATTCGAACAGATCTCGTGCGGGTGCATCGTCCAGCCACCAGTCATCGTGATTGCCGATAACCGCGTGCAGATGCCTGCAGCGCAGCTGACGCAGGCAGCTCTTCAGATGCCGGACCGATGTTCGGTATCCGGTATCGCCCAAAATCCACAGCTCGTCGTCCTCGCCGACAATCCGATTGATATTGGCCACAATTGCTTCATCGTGCGCATCGGCGTCCGCGGCCTTGCGGAAATTGAGCCGGGAGTCGTCAAGCACCACGCCCTTCGCCCAATCCTCGGCGGCCTTGCGTCCTTGCGAGGAGAGGAGAACGTCATACTGTGTGTGCCCAGGGTCGAACGTGGTGAATCCGCGCAGCACGCTGACCAGCGGATGCCCGAAATGCGTGTCAGTAGTGAAATACTTCATGATCTGTTGTTCTTTCTGAATATGTGATGGTATGCAATGGGTTTTGCCGCGGTGCATTGAGTTGCGACTATGCCAAGAACGCATGCTCGTACAGGTGCGTTTATGAGGCATGGTGCGAACGAGTCGGCTCGATATCACCGGCAATGATTCAGCTATGCGCCAATGAGAGGTGTACTGATCAGATTTGTATGGCAGCGAGCAGGCTGCGCTTGTTTCCGGTTATTGGCTGGAACTGAGCAGTGCGCAAACCCTGTTTGAAAGCGCATTCGAGCATCGCCGGCGGTTTCATCTGCTGGCGCTTGGCGTGTTCGTTCACGCCGTTGCTGCTGAATGCGATGTGTTGAATCATGGTGTGCACACCATAAGGTCTTACGTCCAAATCCGTCAAATCACGAGGTGTGTGAAATGCCTGTTGTATATAAAAAAAGTCCGGTGCAACGCACGATGATAATGCGCTGCACCGGACCTACTGCAGAAATAATTGTTACAGACTGTAGATTTGCGCGCCGAACGGCCAGAGCGCGAGCTTGGCCATTTTGAACGACTGGATGCCGAACGGAATGCCGATGATGGTGATGCAGTTGAGCACGCCTGCACCCAGATAGCCGAGTGCCATCCACCAGCCGACCAGTACCACCCAGAGGATATTGACCAGCGTGGAGCCAACGCCGCCACCGTATTGCACGGTTTTGCCGAACGGCGTCAAGGTAAGACCCGCCATTTTGAACGCCTGAACTCCTAGTGGAATACCGATAATGGTGATGCACAGAAACAGTCCGATCAGTGCCCAGCTGATGGCGATTGCCAGTCCGCCCAGAATGATCCACAGAATATTGCCGATGACACTCATCGTAAGTTCCTCACGTTTGCCGGCATGGTGCCGGATACCGAATCGAATGCTGGATTCCATTCTATTGGGCGAACGCGGGCGAAATGTGGGGAATCGGTGACGGGACCCCTGAGCATCCCCTGAATCGTCCCTGAGCCGCATGCTCAGGCGCCTACTCGGGTGAGCATTCCCACATTCGGCTGAATTCTAGCGAAAAACCCTTGTGCGGGCGGGCTGTGGACTATAGCATCACGACACATGACCACTACACCGCAGCCTTCTCAGGCATCTCAGTCCACCGCCACCAAACCCGCCACCAACCGCGAGCTGCCTCTGCCGCAGTCCGACCGCGACCCCGCCCACCTGCAGGGCCACTGGCTTCTGGCCGGCATCGGCAAGCGCGTGCTGCGCATCCTGCGCAACGTTCTGGGCAACAAGGACATCCGCGCCCGCGTGCTCAACATGAAGCACACCTTCGACAAGTACCGCAACGAACTCACCGGTATCGCGTTCGTGGTGCGCAAGCCCGAAGCGTAACGACGGTGTGCCGGCCCACGATGGCCGGATAATGGAAAAACAAGCAAAAGCGATGACGCGTACGTGAGGTACGCGCGACGAATAGGAGAACAACATGGCCGATGAGAACGAGCAGCAGACCGCATGCAAGGCAGGACGCGACAAGCAGCATTGCAAGTGCAAGCAGCGTAGGGAAGCCGCCGCGGCAGCCGAAGCGGCTGCCGCCAACGGCGAACAACACTGCGCCTGCAAGCACGACGCCCACGACGCCGAAGGCCACGCCGTTTCGACCGAGCCGCATCTTGGATTCATCGAAGACTTGGCCTCGTTGATCGATATTCAGGAGGAGGCCACCGTCTCCCGTACGGTGCTGCGCGAGGATGGCCTGCGCGCCGTGCTGTTCGGCTTCGACAAGGACCAGGCACTGAGCGAGCACACCGCGACCATGCCCGTGACCATCCAGGTGCTGGAAGGCAAGCTGCGCGTCGGCGGCGAAGGCCGTGAAGTCGAGCTTACGGCCGGCGGCATCGTCTACCTGAGCGCCCGTCTGCCGCACACCGTCTATGCCGTCGAACCCAGCAAGATGCTGCTGCAGATGTTCGACAACCGCGGCTGATTCGGTGAATGACGGGCAATCACGTATGAGAAGCTGATTGCCGTTAGACCATTCATAGTGGCTTCCTTCATATGGTGTTGGTCGTATGACCGCAATATGAAGGAAGCCATTTTTTTTTTAAAAAAAAACGACAGCAGGTGGAAGCAATGTTCGAGAATACGAGGGAAGGTTTCTGAGCGAACAATCCGGCCCGTAATCCTCGGCATTGGCGCAACCGTGGCTGGCATAACGATATCGAATGCTATGAAATCGGCCCCGGCCTCAAGTTCGATATGCCATTGGCCATGTTCTGGACCGCGGTGTCCGGCCATGAGACGCCTGCGGCCAAGGATTTGGGCGGCACGTTGCTCAACCCTAAGATTCCTTGGGAAGTGGCCGGTATCGTTCTCGTGGCGTGACGGATGGATTGCCGTGGATGATTCCAGCCGCCGGCGAAACACGACCATCCCATATTATCGACCGGCCAAACCCATGCCAGCTCCAAGCACGAGAATGGCCGCATTCATGATGATGCGTGCCCCGTTCCCGATTACGTTGGATACGTCGCTGACGACACATTCCGCCTGTTCGCTCGGGCATATCGATGATCCGCGATGCATGTGCAGCAACACGTCGAGAACAATGGGCGGGAGCCTGTAGTCGTGGCTGATTGATATGGTTCGAGCCATGTGTTCTTATCGTTGCATGCTGGCGCAAATGAATAGCGCCATGATGTTCAAGCCTGCCATCTAACGGCTGGCTCGGCCCGTTGCTGGGGCCGGCGCATGCATACGCATTGTCATCGAATGTCATGCGTAATTGATTGATATGAAATTTGTCGTGAAATAGGAATCCAGAACACTCGTATGTCTCTTACCGTTGAATCAACTGAACCAACCATGTCCGAAACGCCCGAAGTTTCCGGCAACTCCGATATAGGTGCGGACACGAAGCCATCGGACCCAACACAGACCTTAACCCCAGCCCAGACTTCAACCCAAACCTTGTCTCCAACCCCAGCTCAAGCCTCATCCGATGCATATGCCGAGGCCGTGGCAACGGCAGAACCCGATAACACGTGGATTCGCCGTGTGGCATTGTTGCTTACTGGCCAGGCGTTCTCACTGCTGGGTTCCAGCATCGTGCAATATGCCATCTGGTGGTGGATCGTATTGCAGACGAACAGCGGCATGGGTATGCTGCTGGCCACGTTGTTTGGCGTGGTGCCGCAGTCGATCGTCTCGATTTTCGGCGGCTCCTGGGCCGACCGGCACAATCGCAAACTGCTCATTATGCTGCCGGACATGGTGATTGCCGCAGTCACCGTCGTGCTATCGCTGAGCTTCGCGATGGGGTGGGCCAGTCTCACTCTGATCTTTGTGGTGCTGTTCATTCGCTCGGCTGGCGGCGGCATCCAGACGCCAGCGGTCCAGTCGTTCATTCCAGACGTTGCGCCCTCCGGCAAACTGCTACGTGTCAATTCAATATATGGCGTGATCAATTCGGCGAACATGATTGTGGCTCCAACGGTGGCGGCCGTGCTTATCAACATGGTGCCGCTGTGGTCGATTCTGCTGGTCGACGTAACCACGGCGATCATCGGCGTAGGTTTTGTGGCAATGATCAAGGTGCCGAAGAAACGCACACCGTCAGCGGCCGCAGGCCAGGCCTCGCTGCAACCAGCCGACGACGATAATGCCGACCGTTCGCTGATCGCTAGCATCCGCCGCGTTCTCGCCGATCTCAAGGCGGGACTCGTCTACACGTGGAACCGGCCGAACCTGCGCAACGTGGTGCTTGGAGACGCGCTGACCTGTTTCATCGCCGTCGCTCCAATGAATCTGACGCTGTTGCTTATGGCCCGAGAATACGAGGGCATTGATCTGAATCTCGGATTCATTACCCTGACCACCGCCTCGGACAAGCTCGCCGCCAACGAACTGGGACTGAGCATCGGCATGCTGCTCGGCGGCGCGTTTATGTCCACCATCGGTGCCAAATTCATCCGAAATCACATGCTCATGGTCGCGCTCGGCATCACGTTGGTGGGCGTTACTGTGGTGGGCCTCGGCACAGCCCCGAACCTGCTGGTATATCTGCTTGTCGACGTGGCGAACGGCGTCGCCTCGGCCATCTGCGTGGGCCCGATGCGCACGATTATGCAGACTGATGCCGATGAAAAAATGGTCGGCCGCGTCTTCGGCCTCGACACCACCCTGAGCACGCTCGGAATGCCGCTCGGCATGTTGATCTTCGCGCCACTGGCCGACGTGATCCCGATTTCGCTGGTGTTCATCATCGGCGGTGTGCTGACTCTGCCCATCGGCATCTATCTGTTCGGCCAGGCGCGCCACAACACCAGTGCACAGGTGACTCGGACACAAGCCTGACAGTCGCCTGACAGCCACCTTGCAGGCGCAAAGTCAACTAGCAGATTTGCGCATACAGATCGTAAGACGCATACTTCGGCAGATCGTAGACGGTAATCGAGAATGGCGTGGATCGGCCATTACCTGGCCAATCCACGAATGCGATATCTCCATAGATGATTGCGTTCTGTGCGTTGCGCAGTACTAGGGAAATCTTGATTTGCTGTCCATCAGATGGCTTGAACCCATCTGCCACGGCGCGGACCTCGCCATTGAACGTCGTGCCGCCGTCCCTGTTGTCTATTTTGGATGTTCCGCTGATGGGGAAGGTGACGGCTCCCTGAGCCTTGGCGACGTTGTATGTATCCGGATTGAGCACAGTAAAATCAACCGTTTCCGGGGCGGTGCCTTCGCCTGCTTGGCCGGCGTTATATACAGTCTGATTCGGGAATGCCATATTCAGCGTTTGCGCCTGCGAGAACACGATGGAACCGTCTTTGGCCCGCCCCGTAATGGTAATCTGCGGATACTGCACCTGCTGGGTCGTACTGGTGTTGCGCAGGGCGAAAGCGTAGTGGACATACCCCTGCTGGTCCGCCGACCAACCGGATTCCACTATTTTCAGAGGATTGTCGGTGACGGTGTCTTGGTTGTTTCCATCAGCGCCGTCAGTGCCGCCTACTCCGCCCGGGCCATTGGCATTGTCGGTTCCTGACCCGTTCGAGGAGTGCCCGCCATCGGCCTTATCGGTTGATTGGCTGCTGGATTGTGTCGAGGAATCGGGTGATGTTGCCGACCCGATAATGCCAAGTTGGCCTGCCAACACAATGCCTCCCGCAATGGCGGCGATTATCAGTACCGCTCCGGCAATGGACCACAGCACGATGGCGCGTTTGCTCAAGTGCAGACGCCGGAATAGTCGAGACGCCGACGTGACGCCGTTCGTTGTGCTCGGTGATGGCGGATTTGCCGATGATGCGTTCGGTATGGGCGGATTGGACTGGGAGAACAGCGCCTGACGAAACTCTTGGACGCTCTGTGGCCGTTTGCTGGGCTCGAATGCGCACGCATAGCCGATGACGGCGCGTAGTCGAGCCGGTACTGCGGCATCATCGGCAAGTCGCTGCTCGTAGTCGCTGGCATCGGGATATACGCCGGTCAGCATGAATCCGAGCAGTCGGCCCAGCGAGAATACGTCGGAACGCGCGTCGGTTTTGGCAAAGCCATATTGCTCAGGCGAGGCGAATCCGTAGGTGCCAAGCGCCGTGGTATCCCGTGAACGGTTGCTTGCCTCTGACCGGATGCGCGCGATGCCGAAATCGATGAGATGCGCGCCATCCTGGGCCACGATGATGTTGGCCGGCGTGATGTCGCGGTGAATAACGCCGTGCTGGTGCAGTTCCTGCACGGCTTCGCAAATTTGGTCGATAAGCTGCACGGCCACATTCGGTGCAAGCCGCCCGTTTTCCTCCATAATTTGCGCAAGCGTGCTGCCCGGCACGTAATCGTAGACGATGACGAACCGGTCGGGCAGCTCGTACGTTGCCTCCACGCGCGGCAGACGATTACTCTGGCAGGCGCTGAGCGCCGCCCACACATTGCGTTGCGCTAGGGGAGAGGGAATCTTCTTGCGTACGAACGGGCCGTTGCCGTCAATGCTCACCAGTTCGGTGACGCCGGAAGGTCCGCGAGCAAGCGTGCGCTCAACATGGTACGCATCGTCGATGCTCATCGCATGCATCGCTTGCTTATCGTCCATGTCTCTCCTTGATGCCCTCTGACTTGCGTCTCACTGGTGAGTGTTGTTGGGCCGAATGTCGTCAATCGGCCGGCAGCAACGTCGCCTCTCCCATACGATACAACTCGTCGTCCGTGGCAATGCGGTCGAATCCATTGCGTATGCACCAGATGATAATCGCGTCACGTCGCTGTTTGCACCACAGTTCGGAAACGCCTGCAAGACGAAGCAGCCGTTGGGTCTCGCGTAATGTGCACTTGAGACCAAAAGCCAGCATGATGGCGTGATCTCGGCCGGGGCGGCTTTTGCCGGAGAAAATGTCATAAACCACTGTGGCGTTGAGGCCGGATGTCCGCACCACGTCGGCTCGTCTCAGGCCATGGGCTTCCATACGGTCGAACAGATAGTCGGTCAGCGTGCGTGCGCTGACAAGTCCCTCATCGAGATACTGCTCAATGCTGGCGCTGGCGAGCAGCCGATCCAACAGTTCCTCGGTCAAATGTTCTTCGGGGATGTCTGCCATTGCCCATGCTCCTTGTCGCTGTGCTGCGGGTGCTGTGCTGCGCCATCGTACGCGGTTGCTCGATTCCCAGCGTACAGGACGCCGACTTTTCGGAAACACGCCGAAGAATTCCGTTGTCAGCTGATGTATGACCCGCGCGTGTCGTCGAGAATGGTCGATGCCATCCGTGTAGGCGCGGTGGCGGAAAGGATGTTCATGCGCGGTATCAAGCATCGACAATAAAGCTAACATGCATACAAAATGTCAATTTGCGTACATAATAACAACGCCATACACTGGTTTCGATGTATCGCAGAGCAAAGCGAGCAATAAGAAGGGGGCGCAATGATGAGCGAACGATACCGGCTTGCCATGGCAGTCGGATTGACCGTAACGGTTGCCGGGCTTGCCTCTTCTGTGCTGGTAATGCTGCTGCTTAAGGAAAGAAGGACATCATGACAACGCCATTTGATCAACAACCTCAGCCGGTTCCACCGTCCGAAGGCACGAATGACGCACCGGAAGATCGCGCGAATGCGCCTACCGTGCCGAATACTGTACCGGCTGGCCAACCAAACGTAGCGTCTGATGGTGCTACCACTACTCCGATGACTCCGGCTACGGCATCGCAGCAGCCCGCTGGCGCGCCATTTGATCGTGTATATGCGGTCAGTCCGCAACAGCTGTTCCAAGTTATTCACGACCAGCTGACTACTGGCGCCACGTTTACCTTGGATAACGAAAACACCCAGACCGGAGCGTTTTCCTTCCACTCCTACGATGGGGTGAACTGCATGCTAACCGTAGTCCCGCAGGGTGCGGCAGGGGCCGCCGTTCGTCTGGAGGCGACCGGGAACGAAAGCGCCAAGCGCGTTGATGAGTTCCTCGCCGCTCTGGACAAGCGTATTGGTGTGGCTCCTGCACCTGCCACACATGGTGCCGGTGCTGCCGCTGGTTTTGCTGGTGCCGCTGCGCCTGCCGTGCTTGCTCCGAATGCACAAGGGGTGAAGAAGACTTCCAAGCTGGCTGTGTTCGCCATTATTTGGGGAGTGTTGTTCGTACTCGCCCAATTTGTGGATGTTTTTGGCCGATCCTGGGGCGGACTGCTGTTCGCCACGGTGATTCCGGCACTGCTCTCAGGCTTCGCCGTATACGTGACTCGCCCGAGTGGCAAGGTGCAAGGCCGAGTGCTGGCCTGGGTGGCAGTCGGTATCACCGTTGTGGGTCTGGTAATCGGTGGCGTGTTCGTAATTCGTGACGGTGCGAAGGCCAAGGCTGATCAGGCGGAATTGGAAGCATCGCTCGCCACCAAGTGCGAAGCATATTCATGGCCGGAGTCGGATATCGCGGCGCTGCTGCCGCAGCCGAAATCCACCAAGGGTGAAATTAAAAGCGAGTCTTCGGACTACTTCTCCATCGAGGTGTGCGATACCGACGCCAAGCAGTATGCCGACTACGTCAAGTCCGTGCAAGACAACGGTTTCACCGTGGACTATAACAAGTCCGCTGACATCTTCAATGCCAAGAACGCCGATGGATACAGGGTGAGCGTTTCTCGTGACACTGACGACGAGACCATCATGTCCATCACTATCCGGGTTCCGGAGAAGAAGGAAGATACGTCTACGGACGGCGACGCCGCGAAGCAGGATGATAAGAGCACTGATACGGGCACTGATTCCAGCGATGCCAACAAGCAGAGCGACCAGTCTTCGGATCAGAAGGCGCAGCAGAACACCAATGACAGTGCTGACTTCAAGTCCACGATGGACAGCTATGAGGCCTTTATCGATGAGTATGTTGCCTTCATGAACAAATATCAGAAATCCGATAACGTGGTCAGCATGGCTACCGACTATGCCAGCATGATGAAGCGTTACTCTGAGTTCTCCCAGAAGGTAGACGCCATTGACGAAAACTCCCTCAGCAGTGAGGATTTGGCCTACTACACCGAGGTCATGACTCGATGCACGCAGAAGCTCGCATCGGTGGGCCAGTGATCAGACTGGCGTATCGAGGTAACGGTTTTCCAAGAAAGGGGACGATGACGGTATATGGGCATACGCGGCAGACAGTATACGCCAATGGATGAGCCGGCCTTCAACAAGGCCATCCCCGGAACGGAGGCTCTGGCCGGGACACTGAAAGACACTTTTGGCGCATTCCGTAGTGGGCTTGGGATTACCGAACCCGTGGTTTCGGTGAATTGCGAAGGTTGTGGCGCTCCGCTTTCCGGTCATCGCAAAGAAGTCGTTCGATGCGAATACTGCGATCGCGAAACGCAGCTATAACCAACATGCCAGCATAACGGCCGGTCTTGCGATTGCATAGTCGCAAGACCGGCCATATGCATGAGATATCGAGGAAAAACAGATGGCAGTTATTAAGGCGTTCGCCGGCGCGCTCGGCGGTACATTCGCGGACCTGTGGCGTGATATCATCACCGCTGGTCCGTTCACGGAACACACCGTCGTTGTGCCGGGCATTCCCCGCGGAAGCAACAACGATCGCGGTTCGAATGAATACGGTTCCGAGGGAATAATCACCAATGGTTCGCGTATCTATGTGCCAGAGAATACTGCGGCGTTCATTTTCTCTGAAACAGGTATCGAAAACGTCATCACCGAGTCGGGCGGTTATGAATATCGCAACGGGGAACAGAGCGTGCTCGCCGGAGACGGCATCGGATCGTTCTTCAACCAGGTCGCCGATCGATTCACCTTCGGAGGTCAGCCTGGCCGCACCAAATATGTGGCCTTCGTCAACCTGCGTGAGATTCGTGGCATCAAATTCGGCACTTCTGCGCCGCTGGTGTATAACGACCGGTTCTATGGCGTCGATTTGGAAATTCGCGCACGCGGATCCATGTCGCTAAAGGTCACTGATCCAGTTCGATTCGTTCGTAACTTTGTGCCTGCCACTACCGTGTCGTATTCATTCGATGATGAAGGGCCACGTAGGCAGATTCTGTCTGAATTCGTACAGTCGTTTATTGTGGCCATCAATTCGCTGTCCAATGAATATCGTATTTCGCAATTGCCCGGCAAGGCGAATGACATCGCAGCATGCGTGCGTGGCGATCGAGCCAATGCCGGTACATGGAATGATCGTTTTGGCTTTGAAGTGTCCAGCGTGGGCATCGAGAGCATCGAGTTCACCGAGCAATCACGTCAACTCGTGCAGCAGTTCGCCTCGAATAAGATGAATGTTGCCGCATACGAGGGCGTTTCCCAACAAGCTGGCAATATGGCTGCCCAGCAGCGCATTGCGCAAGGCATTCAAGACAACGGCTTTGGCGATGGTGGCATGTTGCTTGGTATGAATATGGCGCAATCCATCAATCCTATGACCGCCGCCCCGGTTCAAGCGCCGGCACCTGCGCCGGCACCGGAAGCCGCTGCTCCCGCCTCTCACACGGTATCCATGTCTGTGGAAGAACAAGTCGAGGCGATGAAGAAATTGAAGGAATTGGCTGATATCGGCATTCTCTCCCAAGAAGAATTTGATGCAAAAAAGCACGAAATTCTCGGCCTATAAACGGTGCATTCATGCAACTCGAAACAGTTGATAATGAGGGAAACGTTGGTGCGGTATGACGGAGAGAACAATGAATGAACATATCATTGAATAAGCAGTAATTATCAGGATGGTTGGATTCACATTGACGTGGTTCCGACCATCCGCGGATCTGCGACTACAAGGGAGAGAATAATGTTGAACAACGGGGTTCGTTTCGGGAACATGAAGCGTGTCAATCGTGCGGTTTGGGCGTTGGCCGTGATTCTTGTGATGGTTCTGGGTCTTGTGCTTGCGGGATGCTCGGGGTCTTCTGACGGTGCGGACGGCAAGGAGGAATCCACGATTCGAAAATTGCCGCCATCGCCAAGAAAGGGCGTTCGCTGTCTGACGTGAAGGACGAGCTCAAGGATACCGGTTTTTCCTCATCTGATTATGAGGTGAAAAGCGACACGGACAAAATGGTGCTCAGGGCTTCGAACTGGGTTGTTCAATCCGTGGAAGATGGAGACAAGCCTGTGATCAATGTTCGTAAAGCCAGCGATATAGCGCAGGAGGAGGCCGCTCGGCAGGCACAACAGCAACAACAAGCACAGCAGAATGTGTGCTATGCAAACTGCTCTGAAGCTCGCGCGGCTGGAGCGGCTCCGATTTATCAGGGGTAGCCAGGATACAGTAGCAAGCTCAATCGCGATCACGATGGCGTGGCCTGCGAGTAACGGATTCGATATTTCGGCGACTCAGCGCTTGTTCGGGCCGCCGTCCGGGAACATCAAGTAAGTGATGATGCCGGCGGCGGTTCCACTGGCCAATGCGCCGGTGATGACGGCAAGAGCCTGCATCGCCGTGCTGAGCGCGGGCTTGCCCGTTGCGGCAGTCTTTGAAGCCTTCAATGTGGCGGCACTGGGCTTGCGTTTCTCGGTGGCGGCGTTGTCGGCAACGTTGCCACCGTCCGTATTGACTGGGGCATTGTCGGCAACGGCCTCGCCGTCCTGCTCTTGGGCGCGCCGTTCGCGAATGCGTTGCTCAATGGGATCGTCGACCAAAGTCTTGATGATGCGTGCCAGATCGCGGTCTTCACGACGTGCGATTTCGGCGCTGAACACCGTACGTAAAGCGAGATACTGCAGTTTGGTCATCGGGCTTTTGCCGGTCTCCAAGTTAGACACCGTCTGTCGCGCGACTCCCAGCTCGTCGGCCAGTTGCTGAGTCGTCCATCCGGCTACCTTGCGAATCGGACCCAGGTTCTCCTGAAACTTATCAATCCACCATTGTTCGATTTCAGACGTCGGCATTACGCACCTCCTTCCACGCTGTCACCAGTGTACGTTACCTGTACCGAAATCAATCAAAAAACAGTGTTCATGTGAAATTCACTGCGTATTTGCGCTTTCGCCGGCTTACCGAGATTAGCCTTAGACAAGGAATAACAGAGTAGAAGCAGAAGGTATGCGCGTATTCGATTTCGACGGAACCATCTATGATGGCGAAAGCCTGTTCGACTTGTACCTGTATTCCGCCCGACACGACCCGAAAGTGTTCCGCTATATTGCCCCCGTGCTGCGGTACGCAGTCAAATACAAGCTTGGCCGGGCCACGCTTGAACAAATGGAATACGGCGTGGGTAAGATGACCGAAGGCTATCTCACGGAACTGAGTCGATCCAAACGGGTGGCGAGCGTCGAACAGCTCGTGGACGACTTCTGGGACCGATATTACGCACGTATCAAGCCTTGGTACCAGCCTGAGTCGGACGATGTGCTCCTCACCGCATCCTTCGGTCTGACGGTGGGGGAGGCCTGCCGCAGACTCGGCGTGAGGAATCTCGTGGCCAGCGAGGTGGATGTGGAGACGATGAAGGTCACGTACCTCAACTTCAACACCAACAAGACCAAACGGTTCCGCGAACTGTACGGTCCGGACGCCGTCATCGACGAGTTCTACACCGACTCCAAGTTCGATCAGCCGATGATCGACATGGCCCGGCATGCGTTCATGGTCAAGGGGAACACCATCACGCAGGTCAAGTAGGAAACAACAGAAAACAACACAACGTAACCAATAACGAAAGAGGAACACATATGAGCATGCCGCTCGATCTCTACGTAATCCGGCATGGCGAATCCGAAGCGAACGTCATCGTCCAGGCGGGCGAACAGGGCGACAATTCCCTGTACACGCAGGACAACGTCACCGTACCCGACCGCTCCTGGAGACTCACCGCCACCGGACGCAAGCAGGCCGACTGCATCGGTCGCTGGCTGGTCAGCCAGCAGCAGCTGTTCGACCGCTACATGGTCTCGCCATACGTGCGCACCCGCGAAACCGCAGCCACCATGGCCCTGCCCAAAGCCAAATGGGAGGAGAACCGTGTGCTGCGCGAACGTTCTTGGGGTGAAATCAACACCATCACCAAGGACGAATTCAAAAACAACTACGCGCGCAACTGGAACTTCAAGAACACCGATCCGCTGTACTGGCGTCCGCCGGCAGGCGAGTCGATTGCCGATGTGGCCGAGGACCGTGTGCACAACATCCTGACCTCGCTGAGCCGCAAATCCGATTCGGAATCCGTGGTCATGGTCACCCACGGCGACTTCATGCTCGCCCTGATGCTCACCATCGAGGATCTGGCCGACGAGGAATTCCTGCATCGCGCCGATTCGGACGACTGGAAGATCACCAACTGCACCTGCCTGCACTACACACGCCGCGACCCGGAAACCGGCCGCACCTCCAAGCGTGTGCGCTGGGAGCAGACCGCCCGGCCCGTGCTCGACGAGACAACCGGCCGCTGGGAGGTCAAGGTGGAGCCGTGGCGCGAATTCAAGCGCCCGTATCTCTCCAATGGCGATTTGGTGGATGTGGTGCAGGCCGTCGATCCGCACCTGCTGGAGTATTATGGCAAATAGCCTTTCCCGGAAGAGAGACTTCACAAAATCTTCGTGAGCTAGAATGGCGCGTAGTGCGGCTGGTTGTGAATGCCGTGCCCCAAGCGAGAGCGAGGAGAGTAGTAATGTCCAATATCTTCCAATGGCAATTGCATGGCGACGGCAAGACGCTGGCGCCCGGCGAGGTCGTCGAGCCCGATGAACGTCTGACTTGGGTGCGCACCGCCGGTATCGGCGCACAACACGTCATCGCCATGTTCGGTGCCACCTTCCTGGTGCCGATTCTGACGGGCTTCGACCCGTCCACCACCCTGTTCTTCACGGCTATGTCCACCGCACTGTTCCTGCTGATCAACAGGAACGTGCTGCCGAGCTATTTGGGCTCGTCCTTCGGCTTCATTGCACCGATCGCCGCGGTCACCACCGCCAACAAGGGCATTGCGGTCGCCAGCTTCGGCATCATGGTCACCGGTATTCTGCTGGCCCTGGTTGGCGTGCTCGTGCATTACGCCGGCTCCAAATGGATCGACATCATCATGCCGCCCGTGGTCAACGGCGCGATTGTGGCCATCATCGGTTTCAATCTGGCACCTTCCGTGTGGACTAACTTCCAAGCCGCGCCGGACACCGCACTGGTTACCCTGCTGGCCGTGCTGCTCGTGGCCGTGCTGTTCAAGGGCTTGCTGGGTCGCCTCAACATTTTGGTCGGCGTAATCATCGGCTATGTATATGCCTGCATCCGTGGCCAGGTCGACTTCTCCGCCATCGGTGACGCCGCATGGATCGGCTTCCCGAAGTTCCACCTGCCGCAGGCCGATTTTTCCATCCTTCCCATGTTCGTCCCTGTTGTGCTCGTGCTTGTGGCTGAGAACGTCGGCCATGTCAAGTCCGTGGCCCAGATGACCGGCCGCGACTACGACAACCAGATCGGCACCGCCCTCATGGCCGACGGCCTGGGCACCACGCTTGCCGGCTTCGGCGGCGGCTCCGGCACCACCACCTACGGCGAGAACATCGGCGTGATGGCCGCCACCAAGGTGTACTCCACCGCCGCCTACTGGTGCGCAGCCGCCTTCGCCCTGATCCTGAGCCTGTGCCCGAAGTTCGGCGCCGTGATCAACACGATCCCCGCCGGCGTGCTCGGCGGCGTGACCACGATGCTGTACGGCATGATCGGCATGATCGGCATCCGCATCTGGGTTGAGAACAAGGTCAACTTCGACAAGCCGCTGAACATCATGGTGGTAGCCATCACCATGATTATTGCCATCGGCCAATTCGCGTTCACTGTTGGTGGCATTTCCTTCAACGGCATTGCCATTGGCACGATCGTGATTCTTGTGGCCTACCACGGCCTGAAGGCCATTGGCAAGGCAACCGGCACTATTGCCAAAGACGATCCGGATATTTTGTAGTGTGTTTTAGGGCTACTGGGCCGTATTGTGGCTCAGCCCTTTTGCACAATGGCTCCTACCTTCACGGGTAGGGGCCATTTGCGTGTTCCATGGAGCGGTGCTCGCCTTACGTGGTGGTAGAACCCATGGGGCGGCAAACATCCCATGGGGTGGTAAAACCCTCATGGGGCGGTAGATGAAAATGGCTTTATTCTGCGGTTTCACAATTTCTTCAAACCGCCCCATGGGCAAGTTACCGCCCCATGGGGTCATAAGTAAAGAGTGGGATGACAGCGTGGTGAGCACCAAGCAAAGTAGGGGGCTTACGCTAAGCTCGGAAAGCTTGCGTAATTTGCGTAACCTTTGACATGAAAGGCCACTGTGCCCCGTAATAATTTCGATGATCGTGACGATTCCGCTGATTTCCAGATGAACGACAGCGCGGAATCCCGCCCCCTTACCTTTGGCGAACTTGGCGTACCCGGACCGCTGGTGCGCGTGCTTGCGGCAGATGACAAGAAGACCGCATTCCCCATTCAGGCCGACACCCTGCCCGATTCACTGGCCGGCCGCGACATTCTCGGCCGAGGGCGCACCGGCTCCGGCAAAACCCTCGCCTTCTCCATTCCGCTGGTCACCCGTCTTGGCTCCTATGATTCGTTCGGCGAAATCGCGATGGAGGAGTTCCGCAAGGAAATCAAGCGCCGCAAGAAGGCCAGCCTGGAAGAGCGCCGCGCCGACGACTTCCTGCCGCACCCGCGTGGCCTGGTGCTGGCCCCCACCCGCGAGCTCGCGAACCAGATCAACGACGTGCTGATGCCGCTGGCCCACACGTTCGGCATGAACACCACCACGGTGTACGGCGGCGTCAAGTACATCCACCAGATCCGCGATCTGAAGGCCGGCGCCGATATCGTGGTCGCCTGCCCGGGCCGCCTTGAGGACCTGCTGCGCCAGCAGGCACTGACGCTCTCGTCCGTCGAAGTCGTGGTCATCGATGAGGCCGATGAAATGGCCGATATGGGCTTCCTGCCGCCGGTCAAGCGACTGCTTGAGCAGATCTCGCCCGACGCCCAGCACATGCTGTTCTCCGCCACGCTCGATCACGGCGTGGATGAAGTGGTGAGCACCTTCCTGCATGATCCCAAGGTGCACGAGGTCGATTCGGCCACCACCGAACCTGACCTGATGACCCACCACGTGTTCGAGACCACGCGCGGCGACAAGCACGAACTCGTGCGCGTGCTCGCCTCGGGCGAAGGCCGCCGCATCCTGTTCACCCGCACCAAGTTCCAGGCCAAGAAGCTCGCCAAGAACCTGACGCAGAACGGCATTCCGGCCGCCGAGCTGCACGGCAACCTGAACCAGAACCAGCGCGATCGCAACCTCGCTGCGTTCGATTCCGGCGATGTGCGTGTCATGGTGGCCACCGACGTGGCCGCCCGTGGCATAGACGTCGGCGGCGTGGAGCTCGTGGTGCAGGTCGAACCGCCGGCCGACCCGAAGTCCTTTGTGCACCGCTCCGGTCGTACCGCCCGCGCCGGCAAGGCGGGCGACGTGGTCACCCTCGTGCTGCCCGAGCAGCGCCGCGAGACGCGCCGCTTGCTGAACCAGGCCGGCATCAAGACCAAGATGATCGAAGTGACCCACGATTCGCCCGAAGTGCTTGAGCTTGTGGGCGACCGCGCCGAGCGCGTGGATGGTTGGAGCCTCGACAAGTCGCAGCCCGTGGGCAACCCGCGCAAGGGCAAGAACAGGGGCGCCAAGAACGCGGCGGGCGACGAGTCCGGCCGCGGCGGCAAGCGCAAGCACAATCGCAATCGCAACCGTGACGAGCAGAACGTTGCCGAGACCGAGTTCCAGCACGAGAACGCAGGCGGCGAGTTTGTTGCCGAAGGCGAGCCGCAGCGCAAGCACGGCGACAAGGCCAGCAAGAAGGCCGTGAAGAAGAACCGCAACCGTGCGGAACGCCGCGCCGGCATGAGCAACCCCGAGGCCGAGCGCCGCGACTATCTGTTCGAGCATGGCGATGACCGCCGCGAGGAGCGCCGCAAGGGCGGAAAATTCGACAAGCGCGACAGGGCCGAATATGGCCGCAACGACGATTTCGGCGGCCGCAGGCACAATGCGGGCCGTGATTTCGAACGGTCCGATTCCCGCGATTTCGGGCGTTCGCGCAAGCCTCGCCGCAATGAACGCAGCCACGAGGATTACGGCTCCTCCTATGACGAGCGTTCCTATGACGGCCGCAGGCAGTCCATGCGCAACACCCGCTAGGGCGAAGGCGGCAAGCGCATCCATCGCAAGAACGAGAACCGCATCGTACGCGACGAGCGTTCCGAAGGCGCCAAGCGTCACGAACGCCGCGTGATCGCCAAATACGGCAACACGGAAGGCCCGAACCGCCGCCATTCCAAGAAGAATCGCCACAATGCGCCATTCCGTATGAAGTCTGGACGCCGTTAGTCCGACAGCGCGTATGAATCAGGCCCGACGACCTTTGATGGTCGTCGGGCCTGATTGTGTTGTAGGCCGGTGTTTGCGATGCGGATGCCTGTTCGCCTGCCTAGCGGCCATGACGATTGCACTTATCGCCGCAGTCGTTGCGATCGTGGCCATGCCGAAACGGCGGTAATGGCCTGTACGCACCCTAGAATAACGGATATGACGCAATCGCAGCCCCGATCCAAACGCACGCCCACCCTTGAAATCCGCGGGAGAATCCTTGACGCGGCAAGGCAGATCGTGGAACGGGACGGTGTGGACGGTCTGACCATCCGTGCGCTGTCCGCACAGGCCGATGTGTCGCCCACCAGTATCTACCAGCACATCGGCGGCAAGCAGACGGTGTGCGATGCGCTCATCGACACATACTTCACCGATCTGCGCGAACAGCTCATCGCCATTGACGAATCCGACCCCGTGCTGCGCCTGCGCAGGGCGGGCATAATCTACCGTGAACACGCGCTGGACGCCCCCGGCATTTACGCGCTGGTCTGGATGGGGCAGGCGTCGGACTCGGCCCAGCACTGCCTGGACGCCATCACGCAGATCATTCGATACGGCCAGGCAGCATCTGTATTCCGCGGCGATGACCCCCATCTAATCGCATCCTCCATCTGGGTGTCCATACACGGGTTCATCCAATTCGAACTGCGTTCCGCACAACCCCGCACACGCGGCCGCGCGCGGGTCGACCGGTCGTACGGTTACCTGCTCGACCTGCTGATCCGAGGCATTCGGCGGTAAATGGTGAGCTCCCTCTGATGAGGGAGCTCAGTATTGATACGCTGTACTGCCATCGGCGTTGCGGATGGTGAAAGTGGGGGATTGCTCGATGTTGAGGTCCACGGTCAGGGAATGCTGGGCGTCGGCGCTCGTCGAACGATAGACGAAGTGCTTGTTTTCCAGCTTCACGGCCTCGGTACGCGCATCCAGCAGCCATGGGTTGCGGCGGCGCAGCGCGATCAGCGCCTGATGCAGCCGGTATGTCGGCTCTCCCAGCGTGGACAGTTCGGCAGGGAAGTCGGGGAACTTCGGACGTACGTCGTCATCGCCGCCGAAACGCTCCTGCTTGACGCCCACATAGCCCTGTTCGTCGCCGTAATAGATGCTTGGCACGCCGCCGACCGTCATGAGCACCGCCAATGCCAACGCCGCCCTAGCCGGGCCAATCTGCGATGCGATACGCGTCACGTCATGGTTGCCGATGAACGTCTGCGGCACGAAGGAATCCAGGAACGCGTTGTGCCGCTTCAAGTTCCAATCCAGCTCGAAGAAGTTCTCCGTCTCCAGCGCATGCTGGATCGACTTCCATAGCTCGTATTGCGTGATCGAATCCATCGTGGATTCCTCGATGATGCGCGGGTAATCGCCATGGATCACCTCACCGAAAATCCACGAATACGGGTGTGCGGCTTTGACCTGCGGCAACACGCGCGCCCAGAACGGGCTCGGCACGGCATACGCGGCGTCGAGGCGCCAGCCGGCGGCTCCGCGATCCAGCCAATGGATCATCACATGGGCCACATAGTCAACGGTCTCGTCAGCCGAATGGTCCAGCGCCACCAGATCCCCGTGCCCCTCGAACACATCCAAAACGGGTTCGCCATTATCACCGACATGCGCGCGGACCAGACCATGCCACGGGTTGTCGGCCGGATTCAAGCGTCCGGCGGTCTCGTCAAGCGCCGCCTGAACGGCCGGATGATTGCGGCTCACGTGATTGAACACGCCATCCAGCATCACCTGCAATCCCATGTCCCGGCAGGCTGCGACAAGCTGATCGAACGCGGCATCCCCACCCAATCGCACATCGATATGCATATGGTCGAGCGTGTCGTATCCGTGCGTCGCCGACTCGAACACCGGACCCAGCAGCAGGCCGGACGCGCCTAGATCGCGCACGTACTCCAAGCCAGGGAATTATCGCGTCAAGGCCGCGGCCATGGAACAGGCGCGGGCCGGCGGGCCTGATATCGGCACCGCAGAAGCCCAGCGGATACACGTGCCAGAACACCCCGTACTTCACCCAATCGGGCATTGTGCGGCTCGAATCCGTGCTTACAACCACTGTGCACCTCCTGATTGACACCGTGTCCATTTTCGCACATCGCGGTGCGAATCCCGGGTAATCGGCATGAAACGCAGTCCGTGAACATGTGGCCAAGCTCACATATTGGGACATTTTCCTGAGGCGCTACATGCCGTGGCTACGCTTCCAACCAGTGCCATAAGCAGACGAGAGATACCCCCCCCCAAAAAAAAGGTCGCAAGGAAGAGAACCTTTCTCGCAGAGGTTATTGAGAGGAACAGAGGGTTATTATGACCACCGCCGCAGCCCAGGCCCCGGCACCTGGCAAGTTGGAATTCAAGGACGATTACACGCCGGCCGAAGCCGAACGTGTGATTCGCAATTCGAAGGGACTGCCCGTAGGCGTGCGTCCCAAAATGGTATGGACATGGAAGAAGGCCCTGCTGTGGGCCGCCATCGCCATCGTATGTGCCTGCGGATGGGCGATTCTGGCCGTCTCGCCGTGGGCCGTGTTCTCCATCGGTATGACCATCCCAATCGCCCTGATCATGGGCTGCTACCAGCGTTTCCTGCGCACTGGCTGCTCGTCACCCCGCGCGACTACCTGTCCACGCTGATGAAGATCGGCACGCTCGTGCTGCTCGTCATCGGCATCATCATCGCCAACCCGTCCGTCAAGGTGCCGGATCTGACCGAACTGGCCTCCACCTCCACCGGCCCGACCTTCTCCGGCAACCTATTCCCGTTCCTGTTCATCACCATCGCCTGCGGCGCCCTCTCCGGCTTCCACGGCGCGGTGAGCTCCGTATCCGGTTTGAGGTAATACTTCGCGGTGGTTTCCGGCTTCCACGGCGCGGTGAGCTCCGGCCTGACCCCGAAGGCCGTGGAGAAGGAGAACCAGATTCGCATGATCGGCTACGGTTCGATGCTCGTCGAATCGTTCACCGCCGTCATCGCGCTGATCGCCGCGATCACCATCTCGCAGGGCGTGTACTTCTCCACCAACATGTCCGCCGCACAGATCACCGCCGCATCCGGCGTGAGCATCTCCGCCACCTCCACGCCGGGCGAACAGGCCGATGCCGCCGTCAAGGCCGTGGAGTCGATGAAGGTCTCCGACATCGAAGGCAACCAGATGCAGGTCACCTGGGATTCCGTGGACGAGAACGGCGCGGCCAAGACCCACGAAGGCGCCGCGGCGCTTGAGCAGGCCGCCGCCGACATCGGCGAGACCTCCATCGTCTTCCGCACCGGTGGCGCCACCACGTTCGCCATGGGCATGGCCAACTTCCTCAAGTCCTACCTGGGCGGCCACGACTCGATGGCCTTCTGGTACCACTTCGCCATCATGTTCGAAGCCCTGTTCATCCTGACCACCGTGGACAACGGCACCCGCGTGGCCCGCTACCAGATCGGCGAAATGCTCGGCAACGTGCGCAAGCTCAAGAAGTTCGCCGACCCGACCTGGAAGCCCGGCAACATCATCACCACGCTGATCGCCACCGCGCTGTGGGGCGGACTGCTGTGGATGGGCGTGTCCGACGCGAACGGCGGCATCAACGCGATGGTGCCTATCTTCGGCATCTCCAACCAGCTGCTCGCCGCCGCCTGCTTCGTGCTGATCACCGTGTGCGTGGCCAAGATGAGCTACTGGAAGCACCTGTGGATACCGGTGGTACCGCTCGTGTGGGACATCGCCGTGACCTTCACCGCCGACTTCCAGAAGATCTTCGGGCCGCTGAGCTACTTCACCACCGCCTCCAAGTACCAGGCGCAGATCGACTCCGGCGAGCTGACCGGCGAGGCGCTGACCAACGCCAAGGCCGCGCTGTCCAACGCGTATCTGGACGGCGTGCTCTCCGTGTTCTTCCTGGTCATGATGGGCGTCTTCGTGGTAGTCGGCATCGTGGTCGTGGCGCGCACGTTCGCCGCTGGCAAGTACGGTGCCGAAACGACGTCCGAGGAGCCGTTCGTGGAATCCCAGTGGTTCGCGCCCTCCAGCCTGGTCGCCACCGCGCTTGAGAAGAAAGTGCAGCGCGAATACAGCGCCAAGTTGCATGAGCTTGTGCGGAACGGGCAGGCTGCAGCGTAGTGCGTCATTGGCTCCCCTTTTTTTCAAGGGGAGCCAATAATCAGCGAAAGGAGACAAAATGCTCGGCAAACTCGTTGCCGTATGGCACGGCATCGTCTGGTATCTGCGTGAGATCAGCGGCGAGGCCCGCTACGACCATTATCTTGAGCATTTCGCGGCCGAGCATCCCGGCGAAACACCGATGAGCGAGGTCGAATTCATTCGCGCCCGCGAGGAATACGACCGTCTCCACCCCAACACCAGTTGTTGCTGCTGACAGGCCGCAATAGCATAACAACACCATAAAACCCGCGCGCCATGGGAACTACGTAGTCATTCTTCCGTTACAATCAGTGTGACGGCTTCCGCCCCCGAAGAAGAAGGTGTTGATTCCCCTTGGACGTCTCATTGGCGCATTTCCTCCAACAAGTGCTTTCCAACCCGGCTCTGACCGTCACAACGTTGCTGACGCTGGGAGTCATCTTCGTCAACGGCTGGACCGACGCACCCAACGCCATCGCCACCTGCGTGACCACGCGATGCATGCGCGTACGCTCCGCCGTCATCATGGCGGCCATCTTCAACTTCCTCGGCGTCTTCATCATGACGCAGCTCAACGCCTCCGTGGCCTCCACCATCAGCAACATGGTCGATTTCGGCGGCGACACGAACGCGGCGCTCATCGCCCTATGCGCGGCGCTGTTCTCCATCGTCGTATACAGCGTGGGCGCCTCGCTGCTCGGCATACCCACCTCCGAAAGCCACAGCCTGATCGCCGGCCTGTCCGGAGCGGCCATCGCCATCCAAGGCGGCATCGGCGGCATCAACATGGGCGAATGGGTCAAGGTGCTCTACGGTCTGGTCGCAAGCCTCCTGTTCGGCTTCGCCGTCGGCTGGTTGGTATGCAAGGCCGTGACCCTGATTTGCGCTGGCATGGACCGCCGCCGCACCAACGGGTTCTTCACCTACGCGCAGATCGTGGGCGCGGCGGCCATGAGCTTTATGCACGGAGCGCAGGACGGCCAGAAGTTCATCGGCGTGCTGTTCCTCGGCATGGCGTTCTGCAACGGCCAACCCAGCGTGACCGGTGTGATGATTCCGGTCTGGCTCATGATTCTGTGCAGCACCATCATGGGCGTGGGCACGTCCGTCGGCGGTGAACGCATCATCAAATCCGTGGGCCAGGACATGGTGAAACTCGAGAAATACCAAGGCTTCTCGGCCGATCTGTCAAGCGCGCTGTGCCTGCTCGTCATGACCGTGCTCGGCATCCCCGTCTCCACCACGCACACCAAGACCAGCGCCATCATGGGCGTGGGCGCGGTACGCCGCCTCTCCGCCATCAACTTCGGCGTGGTGCGCGACATGATGCTCACCTAGGTGTTCACCTTCCCCGGTTGCGGTCTCATCAGCTTCGTAATGGCCAAACTGTTCATGGTCGTGTTCTAGAAAGGAACCCACCCATCATGGCGAGACAAAAAGACACGTTCTACTTCGACGGATTCCGCCGCAGCGCGGACTACGCATGCCAGGCCGCGAAGCTGCTGTCCGAGGTCATGCACGACTTCAATCCGGGCCAGCTGCGCGAACGCATGGACAGCATGCACGCGATTGAGAAGTCAGCAGACGAGGTGCGCCACGACATGATGGACGAACTGGTGACCGCGTTCATCACGCCGTTCGACCGCGAGGACATCGACGAGCTCGGCCACGTGCTCGACGACGTGACCGACAGCATCGAAGGCGTGCTCAACCGCATGTACTACGACAACGTGACCGACATGCGCGACGACGCGGTCCAGATGTCGGATATGGTGGTGCGCGCCACGGAAAGCATCTGCGAGCTGGTCAACGAACTGCCGCGATTCCGGCATTCCAAGACGTTGCGCGAACTGGTGTTCGCCATCAACACGATCGAAACGGACGCCGACCACCTGTTCATCGAGTCGATGCGCACGCTGCACACCACCTGCACCGATCCGCTGCAGGTGTTCGCCTGGCATGACGTCTACCGTCACCTCGAACAGTGCTCCGACGACTGCGAACGCGTGGCCAACACCATCGACAGTATCGTCATGAAAAACAGCTGAGGTTGGTTTTTCGCAACCTCCCTCTGATGAGCCGAGCCGTGAAGAAAACGCCGGAGGCGTTTTTTAGGCGAGGGTGAGTGACAACGAGCGAATAAGAGGTCAGCTGCAAGCTGTCCTGAATCCTGTTCGAGGTGGCATCGCGAAGCGATGACGGAGGGAGAGACCTACTTGACCAAAAGCCCCTCACCGATGGGCGTTGAGCCAGAGGATGGCGAGTTGGGTGCGATTGGTCAGGCCGAGCTTGTCCAGTATCGCGCTGATGCGATTGCGGACCGTGCCTTCGCTCAGGAACAGTCTGGCGGCGATGTCGCGGTTATCGAGGCCCTCGGCGACCAGCGCGGTGATCTCACGTTCGCGCTCGCCAAGCAGCCCCTCGATGGAATCGGCGGTATCTCTGGAATCGTCGGAATCGGCAGGATCCGGAGTCCGTTCGGTGAGCTTGCCGAGCACTTCCGCGCCGAGCACCACCTGACCTGCCATCACCGCCTGCAGCGCAGGCCCGACCGCCGCCACATCCTGTTTGATGAGATAGCCCTTGGCGCCAAGCCCCATCGCCTGCGCGATATACGACTGGTCCGCAAACGTGGTCAGGAACAGTATGCGCGCGGCCGGGTCCGTGGCCAGAATCTCGCGCGCGGCATCCAAACCGCTGGTGCCGGGCATCTGAATATCGATCAGCAGCACGTCCGGTCGGCTCGCCGGCGTCTCGAAATAACGGCGCACGGCGGAGTCGCCGTCATTTGCCGTCCATAGCACCTCGGCCGTGCCGGTGGCCGTCAGAATCGTCTCCAACGACTGGCAGACGATCGGATCATCATCCACGATTGCGATTCTCATCAATCCCTCGATTCCATGGTCCAACGCTTCTTCGGCACGGATACGAACACACGCCAGCCGTCCTCATACGGCCCGCAGACCGCGGTGCCGCCAAGGGCGCGCACGCGCGATTCGATATCCGCCAAACCCATGCCGCGCATCAGCTCATCGGCCGAACCACGCATATCGGCAACGCCGTCGGCGGCGAGTCGCGAGCCGACGCGCGTGGCGCGCATCGCACGCGGACGGGCAGCGGCCGTCCAGGACTCATCGGACTCGGACTCGGCCGGCCCCGGATCCTGAATGACCAACTGCCAGAACGCGGGGAAGTCGCGCAACGTCACGCTCGCCTCGCGCGCCGCGCTGTGATGCACCACGTTCGACAACGCCTCGCGAATCACGGTCGCGAAACAGCGCGAGACCGGCGCGGGCGCCTTGGCGATATCGTTGGACAGCGCCACGGCGAAACCGGGGGAGATACCGTCGAACGACGTGACGGCATCATCGATCTGCGCGGCGAAATCAGTGCCGTCATCCTCAAGATCATGCACCGAACGGCGCACCATCGTCATCGCATCATCCAACGTCGCACCCAACGTGGCGAACCCTTGCGCAGCGACCGTATCGTTCGTCGCCTTGGCCACCGTTTTGCCGACCTGAGCCTGCATGATCGCGCGGGTCAGCAGATGGCCCACATTGTCGTGGATCTCCCGGGCGATACGCGTGCGCTCGCCGAGGGTCGCCATGCGAATCGACTGGGCGCGTTCCTCATCGATGTCGGCGATGCGCGAACGAGTGGCCCGCGAGGATTCGCGCGCCCTGTCCTGCGCGTGCAGCAACGCGCGCCGCGCCTCGTCCGAGGAGGCGCGGGCCCGGCCCAGAACGAATCCAAGCAGGGCGACCAGCGTCATCACCAGCGTCTGGAGACGGTCGGGGCCACGGGCGAACCAGAGCGCGATCAGCGGCAACACCCATATCCAGCGCGCGGCGACCGAAAGCCACGGGGCCGAACGCATTGCATCGGCAGGGGAACGGTGAGAGGCCGCGGTCCGCGAGACACTGGGGGAGCGGCCGCTTGCCGCAGTCCGTGCCCCAGTTCGGGCTCCGGCCGAGGCGAGGGCCGGCAGCCGTGCAGTATCGTAGGCGATGAGCGGCATGAACGCGCACCATGAAGGCACCGCCACGACGATGACGAGATACGCCGTACACAAGACCCAAGACCATTGCGCGGGACGCAGCCATTCCACCAATCCGGCGACGGAAACGGCCAACAGCAGGCCGGCGATGAACACGCCATCGAACCGTACCCCGACAAGCCAGGCCAAAGCCAGGCCCAACACGAGCAGCAAGTCCTTCTCGGCCAACACTCGCATGGCACCTCCCCGGCTCGACGCTCTTCCACCACCAGTCTAGCGGTGTGCGGAACACGACGAACTTGACAGGCGTGCGGAATTATTCGCATGACGGTCCAAGACAACGGGTCTACACTTCCCGAATAGATGAGGCACAAGCGTCGGATGTTGTCGACACAACCGTAAAGGGATGATACCGATGATTGCGCAAAGCCACAGGGCGTCCAACTATTCGATGGACGAGATCAGCCTGATGCCGGTCGATAAGGTGTATCAGGCCATGCAGACCGACGCCGAAGGACTGTAATGACAAATGTCACGCCTGTATGGCCAAGTCGTGACATTTGCCTGTGGCGGCGTCCGGCCCCTTCTTGGGATGATGGAATCACCAAGGAAGGGAGTGGCTATGACAACCGACAACAGAGCTTCCGAACACGACTCGACAACCAACCCGGCCCTGGCCGTGCACGTCAGCCAACTGGTCAAACGCTACGGCGACATGGTGGCGCTCGACTACTTTGACCTTGACGTGAACCAGGGCGAGATTTTCGGCCTGCTTGGGCCGAACGGGTCCGGCAAAACCACCGCGATCAACTGCATCCTCGCATTGCTCACCTACGGTTCGGGCACGATTCGCGTATTCGGCCAGCCGATGACGCCGACCTCCTACGCGCTGAAGCGCCGTATCGGCATAGTGCCGCAGAACGTGGCCGTGTTCAACGAACTGACCGTCACCGAAAACATCGACTACTTCTGCTCGCTGTACGTGCCGAAGAAAACTGACCGCGCGCCGCTGGTCGAGGAGTCCATCGAATTCGTCGGACTCCAGGACTTCCGCAAGTTCCGGCCCGGCAAACTGTCCGGCGGTCTGCTGCGACGCCTGAACATCGCCTGCGGCATCGCGCACAAGCCTGACCTGATCTTCTTCGACGAACCCACGGTCGCCGTCGACCCGCAAAGCCGCAATTCCATTCTGGAAGGCATCCAGCGGCTCAACCAGGCCGGCACCACGGTGATCTACACCAGCCACTACATGGAGGAGGTCGAGCAGATCTGCGACCGCATCCTCATCATGGACCACGGCCGGCACCTGGCGCTCGGAACCGCCGACGAGCTCAAGAACATGATCGACACGGGCGAGCGCATCACCATCGAGACGCTCGATTTGGCGGATTCGGCGATGGCCGAGGTCCGTGCGCTGCCGTGCGTGATCGAAGCCACCTACGACGGCAAGGAACTCGACGTGCGATGCCGTCGCGGCGAACACAACCTGACCGACGTGCTCGACGCGGTGAAACGCTCCGGCGCCAACATCGGCCACCTGACCAGTCGTCCGCCCACCCTCAACGACGTGTTCCTCGAACTCACCGGCAAAGCACTGAGGGACTGACCATGCTCCCCTCAGTCGGCAAGCAAATAACTTGGCTCCCCTCTCCGAGGGGAGCTGTCACCAAAGGTGACTGAGGAGAGTTCCTGAGTAAGGAGACATCATGTGGACCACATTTCTGGTCGCATTGAAAGCGAACTTGCGTAACCGGTCGGCGTTGTTCTGGATGACCGTGTTCCCAATCGTGCTGGCGACCATGTTCAACGGACTGTTCGGCGGGCTGGCCGAAGCATACGAACTCAAGCCGGTGCCGATGGCCGTCATCGAAGACACCCGTTGGCAGCAGGCGGACGGTGCCCGCACCTTCGTAGACGCGCTGGCCGGGGAAACGGAATCGGCCTCAGACGACACGACCTACGCCGAAATCGACCAAAAGCTGCTGACCATCACCACAGTCGGCACCGTGAAGGAGGCCGAACAACGGCTCGCCGACGGCACTGCCAACGGCTATCTGACCGCCGACAATAACGGCCGATTGGCGATGACCGTGAGCCGGGAAACCGCCGTCACAGCCAAGGACTCCACGCAAAACAGCGGACTGGACATTAGCCTCGCGGCCCTGCGCAGCGTCATCGACCTGTACAACCGCACCGACGCCGTCACCCGGCAGACCATCGCCGACAATCCACAGGCCGCGCTCAGCCGGAACTTCTGGAACAGCGTCGGGCAGAACGTCGACATGACCCATGAGACGACACTCACGCATTTCCAGCCTGACGCGATCGCCCGATACTATTACGCGCTGCTGGCCATGTCCTGCATGATGGCCATGGGATACTCCATCAGCACAGTCGCCGCCGCACAGGCGAACCTGTCCGCGCTGGGCATACGGCGGACCGTAGCACCGCTGAGCCGGGCCAAACAGCTCGTCGCGGGCTTCCTCTCCTGCTGGCTGTGCTCGTCGGTCGCCCTGTCCATCGCATTGGCCTATATCCGACTCGCCTGCAACGTCTCGCTCGGCGGACGCGAACCAGCGGCGATCCTCGCGGTCATCATCGCCTCGTTCATGACCAGCTCAGCAGGCACCCTGCTCGGTGCGGTGCCGAAGCTCTCGTACAACACGAAATACGGGCTGTCGGCCGGCATCTCCTGCACGCTGTCGCTGTTCACCGGACTGTACGGCGGGTTTGCCATGCAGATCAGCGACTGGATAGCCCGCAACGCGCCCATACTCGGCACCATCAACCCCGCACAGCAGGTGACGAACCTGTTCTACGACATCCTGTACTACGACAGCTACCGGCCGTTCATCACCACCTGCATCATTCTGCTGGCGATGAGCGTGGTATTCCTCTTGGCCGGCACCGCAATGCTGAGGAGGCAACGCTATGAACACCTGTAAAGCCACGCTGCGCGTGCTGTTCGCGCACCGGGTCTACCTGATGATCTACCTCGTATTCATAGGCATCCTGATGATGTCCATCAGCTGGGCGATGCTGACCTCCGCATCCGGCTCCATGTCCGCGGTGTTCGAATCGACCAAGACGCGCGTCGCCATCATCGACCGCGACTCCGACCGGGGTGATATCGCCACGTCGATGCGCGCCTACCTGCGCGATTCCAGCGAACTGGTGGACCTCGACGACACCAGCGAAACGCTGCAACAGGCCGTCGCCTCGAACTGGGTGGACCTGATCGTCATCATTCCCGACGGATTCGCCGACGATTATGTCGCTGCGGCGGCGGACGGCGACAATCCGCCGAACGTGGACACGGTCACCAGCTACGCATCCGGCTCCGGGTCGATGGCGCGGATGGACGTCGGCGGGTTCCTCTCGCTCACCCGCACCGCACTAATTGGCGCGCAGACGACGGTCGACCAGGCGGCGCTCGCCGGCATGATGAACGCTACAGGAGGGGCCGCCGGTTTTGATGGCGCGAGTCTGGACCAAGACATGCTGGACTCGCTGCCGGAAGGGCAAGCCGACAAGCCGGATATCAAGGATCTGTCCCAGGCCGCCAAAATGGCCGCCGAATCGGCCAGCGATACAGACGTGAACCATCAGGTCGCCGTGGTCAATACGCCGACCGAGGAGTCGGCAAGCGCTGCGGATACGGCGGTCAGCGGATTCGGCGGCACCATGAAAACCGCACTGTACCCGTTGTTCCTGGCGATGGCCATCTGCGGTTCGATGATCCTGGGCGCGTTCACCACCGGCGAGGTGCGGCGGCGTCTCACCGCCTCGCCCCGACGCATGGCCCTGATGGGACTCCAGCGGTTGCTGGCGTTGGGCGGATTCGCGCTCGTCGTATGCGTCGGCTATCTGGTGCTGTCAATCGGTCTGATGATGGCGGCGGGGCTCGATCCGTTGCACCTGAGCGTCGGGGGAGTGCTGATGACGTTCGGCGCGACTTGCGTGTACGCGCTGATGACCGTCGCCTGCGGATTCATGCTCAGCGAGTTCGGGCTCTCGGAAGAGGCAGCCAACGGGTTCGCCAACATCTTCGGCCTGCTCATCATGTTCACGTCGGGCGTCGCATTGCCGATTGACATGATGCCCGGCGTGATGGTGACCATAGCCAAGTTCCTGCCCGGCTGGTGGTATTGCACCGCGATCGACAACGCGCTCGGCTTCGGCACGGCGGCGGAAACCGGCATAAGCGTCGCCGGCTGGGCCGGCTCGCTGGGATTGGTCGCACTGTTCGGCGTGATGTTCATCTGCATCGGCCTGGCCGCCGGCCGCTTCCGCCGATCCCGCCCCGCCCTGGCCGCGCCTGCCACCACGCAGCTGGCCGAGTGAGAAATCAGCCTTTCAACCGATACCGCTGCACCGGGTCGTCGGCGAACTTGACTCGGGCGACCCGCCCTTCCTTCATCAGCTCGCGCATACCGGATGTGGCGGCCAGCGGCGTCAACTGCAGTTCGCGCATGATCTCCTTGACGCTCATGGCCGAATGCCGCTCCAGTACGGTCAAATCGCCTTGACCACGTCGCCCGGCGAACTGTTCGCCATCGTGCGCTGCTTGGTGATGGTCATCGTGAACGTGTTGATGTCGTTGCGCGTGGTCGCCGGCTCGATGCCGGCCTCGCGCAACGCGGCGGCGATGCGCTGGTAGCCGTCGCCGCCTTCCGGGTTCACAAACCCGCCGCCCGGATACGGCGTGGACTCCAGCAGCGTGAACAGGAACTGGTTTCGGGTGGAGACGAACGGCGCGCCCGTCACCGGATGAGGGCTCGCCAGCACGTCATGCGTCACCATGCCGTACAGGCCACCCGGATTGGTGATCTCGATGCGATCGGTGAACACGCTGATATGCACCTGCGTGCCGCGCGCATCGGGCGAATAATCACGGTGGGTGAGCGCGTTCGCAATCGCCTCGCGCAGCACGAGCGGCGGATAATCGGGCTTCTTCGCGCCAATCCAACGCATCAACGAGTCGACCGCATCGTCGATCATCACCGGAATCGAACCGACCACCGACTTCGAGGCGACCAATCGTTCGTCGCCCCGGAACACATCGTCCCGGCTCGTCCCCGGAAACACGGCTATCGAAATGCCGAGCCGCGGATAGAACTTCTGCGGATAGCGGCCCAACGCCAGCAGTCCGGCCAAGGTGGGACGCAGTATTCCGCCGACCTCCGATTCGTCGGAATCATCATGGCGCAACACCTGCAGATCCAGCAGCACGTCGATGCCGTCCCGGTCGGCGAACACGCGCGGATGCTGTTCGCGCACGCGCGCCAACAATCCGGAAACAAGCTGCGGGTCGAGGTCATCGATCGTGGCGTCGGGCACGATATCCAGATCGTATGTGGGCTGCAGATGCTCCTCGATGAGCCGGTCGACCTCATAGGAGGTCATGCGCCGGTCGCCGTCGCCGGTGCGGATGAACGAGCCGCCGTGCGGTCCGAGCGCGGTGGTGAAGCAGGGCTTGTCGCGCGGCAGCATCTCGTCGATGCGCGCGAACACCAGATTCGCGCCTTCGAACGGGCAGGTGACGATCACGGGCCGCACCACCGGCGTCATCTTCTCGCACGCCTGGCTCAGCGCCTCCTGCATGGCACGCGCGTTGAATCCCTCGACCGGCGTGAACCCGTTCTTTTCAGACAGGCCCAGGATGATCCAGCCGCCGGAGCCGTTGGAGAACGCGGACAGCGTATCGGTGATGGTCGAGGAGATCTTGCGCTTGCATTCCTTGACCTCGCACTGCTGCGTATCGTTGCCGATCAGACGCATGAGTTCGATCAGCTCAGTCATTTTGGCAGTATAGTCATCGACCATGGCGGCCTCCTTGACACCATTGTGCCCCATAATCCGCCGCCCGCTCGCCTCCAGCCCCGCCAGTTCACCCCAATTCACCCAGAATTCATGGGCCAAACCAGACGAAACGAACGTCGATGTAGGGTTCGATTCCGCGTGTTCGCTGATGAGATCGGCCGGTCGAGGCGGGCGGACTATGTTGGGTGGCGTGGACGGCCAGTCGAAAGGTATTATTCCGCTGCTCGCCGCGCGCGCTGCGCCGCGACATCGAACGCCGCATCAGCGCGCAGACCGCCATGAGCCGGCGACTGTGCGAGACGCGCGACATCGCCTTCCTTGACCTGACCCATACCGATAAGGTCGACCCGAAGCGATTCTGGGCCGTCGACGGCTTCCACCCCGGCACCTTCGGCTACGTGGTCATGGCCGACGCCATCATGCATCTGCTGTTTGACGGCGCCAAGGAATGATGAAAATACCGGGTCATGCGATGAATCGCAAATAGGTGCGGTCATCGAACGAATCGTTGCCCGGCGTAAAACCTTTGGTGGACTGATATTCGCTGATGAGTTCCGGGTCCTCGCGTTTGAGCCGTTGCAGCTCCCGTTCGGATTGCGCGAGCGATGGCCGAAGCAGGGGATAGCCGTCCGACGCAAGTACCACTTCATCGCCCGGATTGATATTCACGGTGCGAATCGGATACGTCGGATCGGTGAACCCGTCGAACACGAAATACCCGTACGGACCACGCTTGTTGGCGAACTGCGATTGCAGGCGTAGAAACGGCAGAATCATCGCGCGAGCCGGGTCTGTAGCGGCAACGGCAGGCGATTGGTGCTCGCCCTTGCTCCGCAACGCCAGCACAGTGAACGCGCGCAACTCGCCAAGCAGCTCATCGACATGTTTGACGGTCGGGATCTGCTCGCCGTTGACCATGATCTGGCAGTCGCCGAACAGCCAGGCCTCATGGCGGGCGGCGCTATACACCACTGCATTGGCCTGCAGTCGCTCCACGGGTTCATCGGTGAAAACGGCGGCGGTCATATGGTCCGTCACCGATGGCACTGATGCCGTATCCCGTTGCCTATCGGAGAGGGACAGACCGGAAATCGTCCTGGTCGACATGTCGCTGGAGGGCATGCAGGGGCCGACCGTGTGCCGGATTGTGCGCGAACATTGTTCGATGATGCCCATCGTGGCCATGACCGCCTTTTCTACGAACATGTACCGATCGATTGCGGCCAGGGCCGGCGCACAGGGCATGGTCAGCAAGAATTCGGAAGCTGATTTCGTTGAGGGCGTACACGAAGTGATATGCGGCCGAACATACGGAGGCCAACTCTTTGGATCTGCCGCCATGGCTTGTGCCCGTGTACAGGAAGAGCAACGGTCCAGCGACAGGAATCTGACACAACAGGAAATACTCGTTATGGAACTCTTGTCCTTGTTACGGGAATGCTATGCGAATGTATGCCGGCACGCTCCCCAACATGCCCGTTACCGGATAACGGTTCGTCTGAGCGTCGAAGGTATACGAATACATGCCGAGAACCACGTGGCTCAGGGCGATGCTCCGGATGAATTGCGGGGCGGCAACGGGCTGGGGCTCCATAGAAGACAGCTTCGGCAGCTTGGTGGGTCGTTGACATGTTCGTCATCGTATGGAATATGGGTCACCACGGCATGGTTACCGATTTCTCAGTAATCATGAATTACAAAACCATTGTAACCATGGTGGGCAATAATAAAAAAGGCTTTGATCTGAATCTGCAGTGTCGCCATACTTTATGCTTGATAAGAATGCTGTTGTTGACATGCTACCGGTGAAAAAATACGCTAACAGAATAAGATAAATTATTGTTTTCATTATGTTCCTTTCGATAACGCCCGAGATTTTGCGCACTTTGGTTTGGGCTTGAGATAGGGGCATGGC